>Ga0172369_10000250_pt1 | contig 78363 bp, 87 predicted proteins | sample LakKiv25m_FD_114539 | JGI IMG/M metagenome (GOLD analysis project Ga0172369, IMG submission 114539) | Freshwater microbial communities from Kabuno Bay, South-Kivu, Congo - kab_022012_11.25m | ecosystem: Environmental > Aquatic > Freshwater > Lake | place: Democratic Republic of the Congo... | reverse complement strand
GGGCATCAAGCCCAAACAGAAGAACGTCCTCGTCAGGATTATCCTACGCTCTCATGATCGTTCACTGCTTCAAACCGAAGCAAATGAAATAAGAAACCGGGTATACCGGGAGATCAATAAGAGCGGCACCGCCGGCTATCTAAGCCAATAGCTGTAAACAGCTAACCTGTACATGCACCACCCGCCAGCTTACGCTGGCGGTTTTTTTATTCTATTCCTATCTTCAGATAAAAACATGCCATACTTTAGAAAAGGTAAATTTTTCCATGCACTATAAATTAACCAAGATGATTCTGCTCTCATCTTCACTCTACTAATCTGCGCCTCCGGATTATAAATTTTAAAAAGCCAAGACATATCTTTCCCGACATGATTTTTCATATCATGATAATCATCATAGAGACTATTATGATAACTTACTGTCTTTTTAATCCCTCTGATCTTTTTAATCCCTTCTATTCTTTTCATTAAGACTTCGATAATACGTTTCGTGTTTAAAGAAAGTTTATCTTTTCTAGACAGAGAGATTAGGGCCTCTGACAAGGAGATTGCAAATGAACAATCAATGTTTTTGGTAAAGATAACTGGATATTGAGGACAATAATATCGACAAAAACCCAAAGGAGACTCAGCGCTTAAAGACTGTAAACTTTCTCCATCCCAAAAACCTTCATTATAAACTGTAAGATTTGGTATCATTAGTCGGGATAATAAATGTGATACTGCTGTATCAGCAGTTAAAGCTGCTGATACAGCAATGTTTTCTAGCTGACTCCCCAAATCATCTAAGCCACTATCAGAAAGGATGGTAATACTGTCAGCATATTTTTTGAACCTTTCGTCTTCCAACTTTCTACAAAAGCTTCTAATCCACTGATGGTGATCCTCGTCTACCCCTTTTGAAATATAGAAAGAAGCTCCTATTACCTCGCTCACATTAACAACGATATCAAGTACCAAGCTCAAAGGAATCTGTTTTAGAATCGTAGAACTATGTGGATTAATAAATATTTTAATTTTTTTAGACCCTTTTTCTTTATTATCACTTTTAAGGTTATATTGCTTTCTACTCATGGCTAAAAACGGCCATAGGCATTCATCCATATAATCCTCAATATTTTTATTACGAAGCAAGACATCCTCTCTCTCATAATGGAAAACTAAACATTTATTCCCGACAACCCTTATAATCAGATTCCTGCTCAGAAGAAGTATAATATATCTTTTATTTTTATTTTGCTTTAAAAAGAACAAGGTGTCACTGAAATGGTTGTCCAATAAATCAGCGATGATAAAAATCTCACTATCATTCATTATCTCTGATAATGTTTGCTTATCTTTAGGAAAAGATTTATAGAAAGAATTTAAATGCCTAGATGCTTTAGAAACTATTCTTACTTCTTCAGGCATATACTGGTTTTGAAAGGAATCAATGAAATATAATCCTGTAAGCGAGTCTCCCAAAAATACATAGTTATCGATATAAACCCAAGGCTTGTGATTTACCTTTGATTCTGACAATATATGATTTGTTTCTTTTCTAAAATCTTCTAAGCTTGGCACCGACTGCCATGTTACCTCCTCGAACTTGTCCTGCAAAGACATTTCAAGCATTTTCCGTTGTTTATCCCTTAAAATATTGCCTCGAACGCTGATCTTTACATCAACTTCTCTAAAAGGTTGGAGAAAGGAAAAATACTCGTTCGTATCAGCTATTACATATACGGGAAAAGGGTACCCAATGTTGAACGTCAATCCAGGACGATTGCTTGATGTAAGTATAATCACAATATCATCACTTAACTCTCTAACAACGTAATCCCGATACTCACCTCTAAATCTGTCTACTTCTTCTTGTAGTCTAGATTGATTCCGCCTTAAAAAAGAAGCTAAGTATTCCGTTAAACTAGCTATATCTTGCTTTGTTAAACTAGCTATTCGTTGATTATGGTTGTCTGTGAATCTAGTCATTTCAACTACCTTCCCTACAATACAAGCTGTATTCTGCTAGCATCAACAAAAAGAAAAAAGATTGACTCAATATTCTAGTGTCTCTACTATATACTCACATGGAAAATAACATAAATAATAATATAAATTTAAACTATCTTAACACAGGATGGGAATCTTTTGACCTTGCAACTAGTATTAATGACATTGGGAATCTAGCAAGTAGTACTAAAATTAAAAGTTACAAAACCCTCGAAGGAGGTAGCTTCAACAAGATTATACTAGCAGAGACAAACTCCGAACAGTTTATCATTAAGATTAGTCCCTTATGGAATAAAGGGGGTCTTGATCGAGAGCATTGGTTTTATAAAAAAGTAAATACATACTCCACAAAAATAAAAACACCCCATGTTCTTTCTTATACACCCTATGAAAATAACATACTGCCAGGACATGCAATTCTTATACTGGAGTATATCTCGGGACATATCCTAACCGATACTGACCTAGACAGAGAAAATACACATCACCAGATTGCTACATTTTTGAAAACTACCCATAGGGTACCTGGAAAGGGTTATGGATGGCTTAATGATTGTTTCGAGGGCACATATACTACATGGGAAGACTTCCTGCTAGACATCGATAACCTCGAATATACTAGGGAGAGTGGTCTTTTACCTGCAGGCCAAATAAACGAAGTCTTATCAAGCCTCCGCGAAAAGTGCAACATATCTTTTAAACCCTCTCTCCTATATGGAGATTTGAACAAGGGGAATATACTTATCCATAATGATGACCTTTTCATCATCGATTTTGAAAACTGTTTCTCGGGGCACCCACTATATGACCTTGGCATTGGTGCATTTTTTATTCCCAAAATCATGCAGCTACTCCCCGTATATATCAATTCACCTTCCCGACTTGAAAGGCAGCAAATATTACTCTACGCTTTAAGGCATGCCATCAGTACTTTAGGACATCGCATCATGGTTAAAGATAAAAAAGGAATCTGCGAGTCTACTGACAGATTCTACCAACTTAAGGATGACTTCCTTAAACTATGATGCTAAGTAGCATACTTTGACCAACTTATAACAGGCCAAACACAACATTCTGTGCAACATGGGCATTGTTCTTTGGTCCCTAAATCATTGATCTCTTTGACAAAAATGCCCCTGTTTTTATCACCGATAATACGACTGCTATTAATACAAGGATAAATTGTGCCATCAGGTCTAACTAAAGTGAATATACTCCCGGCATTACATAATACCCCATTTTTTTTATCACCCATCAAAGGTATTTTTCCACTTCTAAAATACTCTGCCTGGACTCTCATAAAAGGATCCTTCATACAATACTTCTCTATAAAATTTAAGGCTAAGGCTCTTTGTTTTGAACTTATCCTTGGGTCAGCTTCTACATTTTTATAATAAGTATCATTAACCCAAACTTCCCTGAAAGAAAAATCACTGTGAGTTTCCTCAGCTATTCTCTTGATATGCATCAGAGACTTTAGATTACAGTTCTTTGAGGTCAATGTCATAGAAATACTAACATGAATTTTGGGCGCAGCTTCTCTGCATATACGAATAGTTTTAAGCGCCTGATCATAACTATCAATCCCTCTAATACTCTCGTGCACTTCTCTGCTTCCTTCTATGGAGACGCATAGATAAACGTCCTTAATTTTCTCAGACATCTTTTTTATAACATCTCTTGCTTTCTCAGGATTTGTACCATTAGTACACAAAAAAAACATATGTAGTTTTCTCATATTGGAAGTTATCGCTTCTATAACTTCCAATATATCTTCTCTAAGCAAGGCTTCTCCTCCAGAAATGCTTAGGTCCTCAACTTCACTATATTCCTTTTTGCTAAAGAGACTTTTGAACTCGTCTACTGTCATTTCTTCTTCTGCAATACCTTTTTGCCAAATATTACACATAGTACATCGGCTGTTGCATTTATTTGTGACTAGAACGGTAGTATTTTTAATCATACTAATCTACCTATTTAATAACTCTATACTTAACATCATTATACATCTTGAACTGATGATTAACTCTTGGTTTCTGTTCTCCCGAAAAAATACTCCCGAAAAGAAAAGTTAGCTCTTCTTCGAGATCACTCTTTTGCATACTTATGCTATTAATATTTGATATACATTCTTCAATATGCTCTGCGCTAGCATCCTCCCTATTGATTTGCTCTTCCATATGATAACGCTTCAACTCTTGAATAGTAATTTTGTCTACCAAACTACCTATTGTTTCCATCTATCCCAACCTTGTCTAAAATTAATTCATCAATATTTTCTATTATTTCATTTCTCTCTTGATTCAATTTATCAATTTTCCTCTTTGCAACCACGACCTGATGGTCATTGTCCGAGCGTGCCATATCTTCTTCATGCCAAAGACACGTATTGATCGTTGACAGTCGACCAACAAGTGCTCCCAATGATGTATCTAAACTATCTTTTCCCATTTATCCTTACTCTTTCTGACTTTTTGTCTTCCCACTTTATTTTTCTTTCCCAAACAATCTCTTTTTGCCCTGGTTTAAAGGAAAAGCAGAGTGGCAGAAGCTTGCCACACTCCATGCTCTTTGACTGATTTGTACAGGGCGTAAGCCTATCAAGATTATGATCATTTAACTCATTTGTTAGGCCTTTTTCCCAAACAATCTTATCATCATAATACTTAGCAACACAATATTTGGAACTAATAAGACCCGAACAAATCCTAATCATTCCATCTGGATGCACGAGAACTCTTTCGCCAAGCTTTGCTGCACAGTATCCATAATATTCCGGGGACTTCTTAAACTCTTCTTGAGTCACAAAATGTTGAGGATTCCTTACATGAATTTTGTAACGTCCTTTTTTTATATTGTTTCCAATCTTTTCGTAAATTGAAGCCCATTCTTCCCAATTTAGTGCCGTATCGTCTGTCCAAGTGTCCATTGGAAAACCATGTTTAAACAAAACATGGAAGTTTATACGATTGACCCCTAGTGAGCCTATAAAATCAATCATTTTATCAATTCCTAGCAATTTATCTTTGCCTTTACCAACGAGTTTCTTATGGATACATGCCGTAACGTCAACGTTGTATCCTAACTTAACGGCCTTTTTCACATTTTTAATACATTTATCAAAGGCGCCTTCTCCTCTCAAATAATCATGTATCTCTGCATTATAGCCATCTATACTAAAGGAGACTTCGTCCAGTTGCTTCATGCCCTCTTGCCCTAGGAAATCATCTTCGAACTGACCATTCGTATCCATTCTTACATAATTATATCCAATGCTTTTGGCCTCCGAGATAAGTCTCATAAGTTTTTTGTGATCCTTATCCCCATACATTGCTGGTTCTCCTCCCATTATCGTAAGCTTAGTGGCGCCCATTTTGTTGAAATCTTTCAATAGGTTAACCATTGTCTCCAACGGTATCTCTTTGCTGCACATTTGAAAAACTAAGTTCGGCTTGTAAAGACATTGTTTGCACCTTAGCTGACATACATCTGTGGTATAAAGAAAAACTTGCTTTAGTCGACCGTCAAAATGATCGATAAACTCCTTATCTATCTCATAATTAAACTGTTGATTTTTTGCCATACTCTCCTTTCCTCTCTTTTGATTTTATCAATTACAACTGACCATTCATATCTCTCTCAAGTTCGGCGAAAAAGTTTTTCATAAAGTTTATCCTCTTCAAACCTATCTTCCTTGCCCTCTGCGTATACAGTTTTTCAGGTATGAGCTTCAGCTTGGTTTCAAACTCAAGATTGACTGTATGTTTTGAGATGTCTTTAATCCTACCATTACATTTACCACCAACAAGATTTTGAGAGACATAATCTTTTACTAACCCGTCAAAATAAACTGACTGATTATACTGACCCGCAATCATATATCCTCTAGCTATACCAATAGCTCCAATAATATCCAGCTTATCAGCATCAAAGAGGATTTTAGCTTCTACTGTTTGCGGAGCATCGTCACTACGAAAACGATGAGTACGAATACAATCTTTCACATGGTCAATATTTTCTATATCTCCCAGACTCTTTAATATTTCCTCTGACATTTGTGCACCCAACTTTGCATGATCGATCTTTCCGGTATTATCAGCGTCCTCTTTTACTTTGGCAATGTCGTGTAGCAATGATGCTTTGGCAAGAACGTCGATATTAATATTATCCACCCCTTTAGCCAAAGACATACAAAGTTCATATACCCTCATGACATGGGCGATATTATGAGCAGAACAACTCAGTTCCTCCTCTACAACTTTTTTTAATCTAGAATAGTCCGTCTTCATATAGCTCCTTCAATACTAGGGTTATCAATATTAAAACAGATCTATAGGAAAGTCAATAATCTTTTTTCGGATAATTATTTAACTTTTGTAGAGAAGGCTAGTAGATGAATGTTTTTTGCTTCCTGATCAGATAACTCCCGATAAGTTACTCGTACTGTATACCTAGTTTTCTTGTCTAGCTCAAACTTATCAACAACCTCCATGCTCCATACCTTAGAATCAGGTATCTTCCCCTTTATTGTGTTCAGGTACTTATTTAAAGACTCATCTTTTTTCGTTTCTATATTCGCATCAAGGATCACCAACTTTTTAGTAATCTCCACTGTCGGGATTATTTTAAATTTATCAAGCATGTCTGTTATTTTATTCATATTAACCTCGACGAAGTAAGTGTTCCCGTTTGATTTTTCAAGAGACAACTTGTACAAAATACCAACTTTGACTGTTTTTACATATACGTCCCAGCAAGAGTAGGGATTGGCAATCTTGGGTTTCCTATCAGCCTTCTCATACTTTATCTCCTTTATACCCAACGATCTTAAAGTGGTTTCCATGACTCCTCTAGCCCCAGAAACACCTATATTTGAAGTCGTGTTCATCAGAATACCTAGTAACTCCTCTTCATAATAATCATCACCTTTTTTGCCAAAAACTCTACCAATCTCAAAAATTCTTATCTTATCAACATTGTTTTTTTGATATTCTCGAAACTGAGAAACCAAACCCGTTCCAATCGATTGTCTTAAATCTGGAAAATCCTCATTAACTGAATTTTGTAACTTCAAAATGTCCCAATCTTTATAATTTGTTCCCTCATTCTCACCTGCTTTTGTCAGAGGCCAAGAAAGAATCTCGTCGAAACCAAGTGGAGAGAGAACGTCTCTAACCTTTTTTGATAAAAGAACGTTTCTAGACGTGATGTCTTTGACAACTTCTATCTTTGGCACCTTATCAAATGGTATTTTGTCGTAACCAAAGATTCTGATTACTTCTTCTATAACATCTTCTTCCATCTCCACATCAGTCCTACTTATAGGGGGCTGTATAACCCATAGTTTTTTATTCTTGTCATCAACTGAAAAGTCCAGATCAGATAGTATTTTTCTAGACTGATTAGTGGGGATCTCTATACCAGCAAAGATAGACACCTTATCGGGGTTAAACTTAATACTCGGAGTCAACCTCTTCTCAGGATAGTAATCATACAGACCAGAGCAAACTGCACCATTGCAATGCTTGATTATGAGTGATGTTAACAACTGAAAGGCATAGTAAGCACTATTTGGGTCTAAATTCTTTTCAAGCCTATTACTAGCCTCTGTAACAATCCTTAAATTTCTCGCATTTTGTCTTATTGAATCATAGTCATAGATAGCCATCTCCATAAAGATTGTCTGTGTTTTATGATCGATTGCTGCCTCTTTCCCCCCTATAATACCCGCTAATGCCAATATCTTTTCATCATCTTCTATAGTCAGTTCATTTTTTCCATCCAGCGTTATTGTGGTATCGTCAAGAGTAGTAAACTTTTTCTTCTCCTTGTTTGTTGCCCATCGAATACGTCCCTTAACTTTTGAGCTATCTATCAAATGTGACGGATATCCGGTGTATATCATTACGTAGTTAGATAAGTCAACGAGGAGATTTATACTATTCATATCATAAAAAGACAATATTTCCTTTAACCACTTGGGTGATTCCTCATTCTTGAGACCTTCCATATTTAAAGCTAGTACTCTCTTAACTAGTTTCTCAGACTCGACCTTCACAGATGGCTCATCACTTAAGAAAGATACTGGGGTTACTTCTGGCAGCTTAATTTTCAATCCATAGTAAGCTGCCACTTCACGAGAAAGACCAACAACGGACAGGCAGTCAGCTCTGTTCTGTCTTATTTCTAGCCCCAGAAGATAGTCTTTTTTCCCACGATATGTAACTTCCTCAAAACCATCCATCATAAACCCAATATTGGTAAGAGCTTCGCCAACATTTCTGGGAGTTGCCTTAAGGTCACTTACTAATTCTTTTATTTGACTATATAGTATTTTCATTTTCGTAATATTTATAACCTAAGTTTCCACCAAGCAATGTCCTAATGTCATGAATGTTATATTTGGCCATGACCCAACGGTCTAGACCCAGTCCGAATGCAAACCCCATCCACTTATCTTTATCTATATTCGCCATTTCCAAAACATTTGGATGTATGATGCCTGCTCCTCCCATTTCAATCCATCCGACTCCCTTACATATTGTGCAGCCCTTTCCTTGACATCCGAAACACCTCATATCCGGTCCTACTCCCGGTTCTACCTCCGGATAGTACTTATTTCTATACCTGACTACAACATCGGGTCCATACATTTCTTTGAAAAGAGCATCAAATGTCCCGAAAAGATCCTTTAAACTAACCTTTTCCAAAACAACAACTCCTTGGTAATGATGAAATACAAAATGATTACTACTATTCACTCTTTCATTCCGGTAAACCCTACCTGAACACACTGCTTTGAATGGTGGTTTGTTTTCCTCAAGAATATGCGCTTCTATTGAAGATGTTTGAGTACGCAACAGATGATGTGGTTCCTTGATATATAGGGTGTCTTGCATGTCCCTTGCTGGATGACCGGTGGGAACATTTAGTCTCTGAAAGCAATACTCATCTGTCTCTATCTCTGAACCGTCCATGATGCTATAACCCATCCGACTAAAAAAACTGTCTAGTTTGTTAATAGTATGCGTAATGGGATGCAAATGACCTATTTTAGGCAATTTCATGTCTAAATCTTCGGCTTGTTCCAATAGATTCCTATCAAATATTAAACTTTGTAGTTGCTTCTCCTTCTCGTCAAGTATATTTTCGGCTTCTTTTTTCGCTTGCTGTATCAAGGGTCCTTGAACTTTTTTCTCTTCAATACTCATGTTAGCAAGTTCTTTTAGCGCACCTTTAATAATACCCTTGGCGCCTAAATACTTCGATCGAATCTGTTTAAAATCTTCCTCTGATTTTATTGAAGCAATTTCTTTTTCTAAGTCTTGCCCTATATTTATCATTTCTATTCCGGATATCTATCTTTTAATTAAAATAAAACAATACTAATTATAGCATGTATAATCCCTATTTCACAATGCAATACTGAAGAGATTAAAGAAAAAAGCACCTTTGCAGTCAGCTCGTATGAGCTAAAAACATCGGTGCTAGTCGCCATCATAAGTGGTCTGTATAAACCACCACCATAGAGGCAGTCCTGTCCAGAATTTCTGACCTTTGGGATAATATTCGTTCGGGAAAACCCGAACAGTCCAGAGCATCTTGGCAAAATCTTCTTCACTGCCCTGCCAATCATGTTTCGTACATTGGCTCAACTCTGGAAGATGCCCACTTATTTGCAGTGAACATGGAGAATGCGAGTCGGTCTTTAGACCACACTGGTTGCCCTTTCTTTCTCGCAGAGCATTTCCCAGAAGGTCAAAACCATAGAAAGGACACTTGGTCCTTGTCTTCTCGAAAGTTGGCCTTGGCGGATTCATTATCAGATCAACAACATCATGCATTTCTGATCTCCAGATTCTTTAGAGGCCACTTGAATGCAATTTTCTTGTAATACCCACATCTACCGAGTATAAGTCTTGCGGGGACATAACCAGAGAGCCATCTATCTGCTCTATCCGTCATCATGTCACCGACTATCCCGCTGGTACACCAACCTTCACCAGATTCAGATCTGTTATGAAAACTCGAGTAGTAAAAATCATTCATAAATCTCCTAGCAATATCCGGGAAATTCGTCTGGATGACAAACTTATGTTCCGGACATAGTGCCACAACTCCGAGAATCAGAAGACGATGATAGTCAGCTACAGCATCAGCGAAAATGTCCGCTGATATGAGGATATGTTTACTCGGAGAAAGCTTGAAAGGGTCAGGAAAGTTATCCTTATATACTGCTCCATCTGAAGAAACAGGAGTCCAAGTATAGTTATTGTCTCTCACTGCGTCTGTCAAGATACTCACCTCACTTCCTAAGGTACGCAGAAATCCCGCCTCCTATGCGGGATTCTATTTTGATTATTATAGCATGACTCTCATGAGGGTCAAAATCACAATTCTAGTATAAAAAAGAAAAAAGCACCTTTGTAGTCAGCTCATAAGAACTAAAAACATCGGCGCTAGGTACCCTCATCTTGATTCTCATCCATGATGTAAAACCACCACCACCATAGGGGTATACCGGACCATCGTGAATGAACACGAGGACGGAATTCCTCAGGAAAGACCTGAGCATTCAAGAGCATTTGAACGAAAGCTTCCTGGCTTTCCGGCCAATCGTGTTTAGCGCACTGGTTCCACTCGGGAAAATGGCCGCTTATTTGCAATGAACATGGTGATTGTGAGCCATCCTTCAAAGCACACTGGTTGCCTCCACGGTCCATCATCGCCCCGCCACTTAGGCTGAAACCGTAGAATGGGCACTTGGTCCTCACCTGATGGTATACAGCCTCCGGCGGGTCCATTATTACGTCGAGGATTTTAGGCATCTGACATCACCTCCTTCAGACCCTGCCCTCTTTCACAAGTTCTGCCCTTTCAAAGGCAAGAACATGGTCGAGGTATTCGCAGGAGAATCTCTGCTGTGTTGGTACATCCTCGATAGAGACGAGCTCCAGGTTCTTCGTGGGGTACTCGCAAACCCGGAGTAGCGTTTGTCCATATCGTCCTGCCTCTCGAGATGTTGACTCAACCTCGAAGATGTTTGACAGGATAGGATCTATGAAGACCACCAGACTGCAGGTCCCGTCGCGAAGCGTCCCACGAACTTCACTTAGGAGCACCCTTCCGAGCATGCCCTTGTGAAATTCGTCCTTGAAAACAGAGTCTGCAAGGACACGGACGTAAGCTCCCAAAGGAAGCTTTTTGGATTGTTCTGCCACGACTCCTCCTTCATGTAGACGCATATCGTTTATTTCTGGCCTCTGCGTTTCTTGCCTTCTTTGGCACGCGTGGAGATGTCAGAGACCTCGACCTTGATCTTGTTTCCTAGTGCCTCGGTCCAGGCCAGCTGTTCCATCGTTTTTCCCTTACCAGTGAAGGTATACTCCGTCTCGGTGTGGGCTGCTATGATCTCCTCAGTATCAACGAATATCCCGCCAGAATATTCCCGTATGTGTACCTTATGGCTCGGGATTTGGCGAATGGTTTCAAAAACATGAGTATTAACCCATTGCTGACCGAAGATCTCGACAAGGTCGTCATATTGCTCTCGACCCTTATCGTCGTTTTTCATCTTCGTATCAGGTATGAGTTTAGCGAAGCTACGTTTTACGATCCACTCCACCTCACCTTGCCTGAGAATCAGATCGGTTATTCTTTCCTGACGGACCGCCTGGTAAACGCTATGGCGCCCCTTCGCAGTCTTGTCTCGCCGTGCCAACGGAATCAGATTCCATAGCTCCGCAGTCTCGAGCTTGTCCTTTGGAACAACAAAACTGAGTTTTCTCTGCAACTCGGATATCCATCGCTTGGCTGCCTCTTTCCAGATAGCTGTCTGGGATGGCTTTTTTGCCATTTCCATCACTCCCTTTGTTGAGGTTCACATACAGTTCGGGCCACGACGATGTCGCGGCCCCTCCTATACTTGCAAAGGTAATTATATCACATTTTGGTTGATAATCGACAGTTTTTCTGCTAAAATAGCATAGTTAATCTCTAGATATTCCCCCAAATACGAACAAAATTGACAGATTTTGTTCGAAGAGGAGGAATCTCGGAAAGGTGTAGACCTGTTGAAGCAGCGTCGAAACCTGGCAGAGGATTCCGACGAGGCCCGGTAGCTCAGTTGGTTAGAGCGCCTGCCTGTCACGCAGGAGGTCGCCGGTTCGAGTCCGGTCCGGGTCGCCAAATAGAACGCATACTTAATAAGCTACCGAATTGGTGGCTTATTTTAATTGATGACGCACTTTTAACTATTTGCTAAGTATTTTTTCTGATAATATCTAATTATGAGTTATAAGCCAGATATAAGACTAACTTTTAGGCCCCTTGAGGCGGCTGATTTAGAGTTACGTACAAAATGGCAAAATAATCCAATAGTTGGTAAAAACCTGGGTTGGCAAATTAGGAAAGGCACAACCATAGCAGAAGCTAAAGAATGGTTTAAGAGCTACGTAAATAACAAGAATGATCAACGTTACATTATTGAGGCGAATAACAAACCAGTTGGTATTGTGGGCCTAACCGACATTAACCCGATTGATAAGAACGCAATGCTATATGTGATCATCGGCGAAGATAGCTATAGGGGTCAAGGAATCGGCCGAAAAACATGTGAGTATATAATTGATTATGGTTTCAATAAACTCCACCTTCACAAGATTTGGCTTGAAGTGAATTCCTACAATAAAACAGCAATTAATTTATATGAGTCTTTAGGATTCCAACAGGAGGGTTGCCTCAAAGAGCAAATATACCTAGAGGATAAATATTATGACGAAATATATATGGGGCTAATATCGTCAAATTAAGATAATTTTGGTTCAAGCACATCTCGCTTCGCCAAATGGAACGCATACTTAATAAGCTATCTTCGGGTAGCTTATTTCTATTAATGACGCAAAAAAACTAATCTGCCGAGGTGGGTTTTTACCTGTCCCTGGCCAAAGTGTGTATGGCGCATCTAAGGCAGCAGTGAAGCTTCTGACCGAAGGATTGTATGCTGAGTTAAAAGACACGAGTGTGCGAGTATCAGTGGTTTTCCCTGGTGCAACTCAAACAAATATTGCAGAGAACTCAGGTGTTAAAGGTCCAAAACAACCAGAAGATAGCTCTCAAAAACAAAGCATGCCAATGCTTCCAGCGAATGACGCCGCAAAAATAGTTATCCGCGGTATTGAAAAGAACAAGCTTCAGATATTTACCGGGAAAGATTCTAAACTCATGAATACACTGTATCGACTGAATCCCGTCTTCGCTACAAACTTCATCGCAAAGAAAATGAAATCACTTCTGCCTAAATAGTTGAGTCCAAGCATACCTTATACTTTGGTATCATATATGATGTTAACTACGCTTTGACGTGTTAAGATGTAGCCATGGGAAAAGAAGGGTTGAAAATAGCAGTCATAGGCGCAGGTGGGTTCATAGGAAATCTGCTAGTAGAAGCGCTGTCCAGAAATGAGCAAAATAGTATCCTTGCAATCTCTCTAAATAAGGAACATATCACGCTTGATAGGCCGAATGTAGTAAGCAGAAGCTGTGATGTGTTTGATGCTAGCAAGCTAGGCAAGTTACTGGCAGGATATGAGACAGCTTACTATCTTATCCATATGATGCGGACCGGAGATAAAGCTTTTGACTTGCTAGAGGAGAAAGCTGCTAGGTCTTTCTGTAATGCCTCTAGCTCAGCTGGCGTAGAGGATATAGTCTACCTAGGAGGCCTCGGTGATAGTAGCCATAGGCTCTCGAAACATCTAGCCAGTCGTCAAAAAACGGGCGAGATTCTCAGAGGAAGCTTTAAGAACGTCATAGAATTCAGAGCATCGATAGTTATTGGCAAAGGGAGTGCCGCTGTTGAAACTATAAAACAAGTTGTGAGCAAACTTAGCTTCTTAGTATTATCCAGGTGGGCAAACACGCCGACACAACCAATCAATTCTGATGATGTCATCAACTATTTGATAGAAGCAGCTAATCCAGAGAGGAAGGGACATAAAATATATGAGATAGGCGGTCCGAAAGTCATTACCTATAAAGACCTGGTTTTGGACCATGCTGATAGGATTGGAAAAAATATCCATGTTTTCACAATCAGTTTTTTCCCGCTGGCAGTCGAGGAGTTTTTCTTGGGCTTAATGCTAGAAGAAAGATCAAGAAATACAGTACTAGCTATGCTAGAGAGCCTACACTATCCTATGGTAGTAACCAACGATGATGCTTTAAAAGATTTTCCTAATATAAAGCCCAGACCTATAGAAATATAGATTTGTAATATCGGACGTATTATTTATGCCTTATTTGAAGCATAATATCTACTATGAAATATGTTTTAATCATAGTAGGAGCCATATTCCTCTTGGTAGTTTTATCCCTCGGCTATCTAAGCCTACAAAGAACGCAAAATACAGAGGTAGGTAGCACTACAGATACCGTCACTTTGAGTGACTATGCAGATAGTGGCACAACTGTTAGTTTTATGACTGAGGGTTCCGTAAATGGTAATGAAACACATCGCAGTATCAGAATTACGGTGTCCAAAGACAGCCGACTTGTTGAGATACTGGGAGGGTACAACTACACTCTCCTAAAGTCCCGTCACTATGGGAACACTCCCGAAGCATACAAGCCATTTCTAGCTGCACTTCAGGGAGCAGGGTTTGTAAAAGAGAAACGAAATCCCAGAGTCTCTAATCCGGATGGTAAGTGTCCGCTTGGGCTCAAATACTTCTTTTCTTCAACCGGTATACCTGATGTACCTGAATCCCTCTGGTCTGCAAGCTGTTCTGCCGGTAGCTACGGTGGTGGCTATATGGGTACTTTCGACGGTAGAATCAGTACTATTCAACAACTATTCCAAGACCAAATACCTGACTACAGTCAGATAACTTCCAGTGTAACCCTATACTAAAGTTATATGGTGATTGTTTATGGCCTCTACGTTTTTAAATGCTATACTTGTCTCAATGAAAAATAAAAGGAAACAAACTCAACCATCTTGTTCTATGTGCGGGCTCTGTTGCCGGCTATTTCTGATAAATATAAATGAAGAAGAGTACTGCTCTGGTCAATATCTAACTGTCTTTGATGATATTGAAATATTCGACGATTTCTCTAAGGCTAGGGAGTGTGGCGCGAATCTACTGAGGCAACAAAGAGATGGAAGTTGTGTCTATCTGAAAGAAAGTAAGTGTACTATTCACAGAACCAGGCCTGCAGTCTGTAGGGGGTTTTTCTGTTGTGGAACAGAGAATAAATACAAAGAGATGCGAAACATAGTAGAATCTGCACGCTCAAGAAAATCCTAGCTTTACAAAATAAAAAAAGAACCTTTCGGTTCTTTTTCTTTGCTTGCTCGTATTTAATACAAGCTCTCAATCACCCTTATGTTTATTGTATAAATCGATAGGTCATAAAGCAAGAGTTTTGTTCTCTGCGAGTATCTACTTTACCCAGGAATCAACCTTAGCGCTTTTCACTTTTTCGTCTAGCCATGTAGCATAGTCTTTTGACTTGAGTAGAATGTGACTTATCTTCCTTTTTTCGCCTTTTACCTTCGTTACAGTGATGATGTGATAACCATACAGAGTCTTTACTACTCCGCTCATCTGCCCTGGCTTCAGACTCCATGCAGCTTTCTCGAACTCTGGGACTAGAGAACCTTTTTTTACAAGCCCTAGATCTCCACCCTTTGAAGCAGTAGCCTCGTCTGCACTGTATTTCTTCGCTGCATCCTTGAAGCTAATCTTCCCCGATTTTATTTCGTTATAGACCTGATCGGCTTTCTCCTTGAGTCCTGCATTCAGAGATTCATCCTTTGATATAACCTCCTGCAGTTTCCCGTTTATGAAGGTATCCAGGAAGAACTGCTCTTTAAACTGGTCTATATTTAGACCATAGTACTTTTTGAGATTTTTTTCTACCTCTTCTTTGCCACCGGTTCTGGTCACAAACTCGTTGAAAGCATCATCAACTTCTTTCTTGGTATACTTAATATTCCTCTTTCTAGCTTCTTGTGTAATGATGGCATTTTTAATCATCAAATCCTTCACCCTGTTCTTCGCCTCTGCCAGAACTTGCTTTGCTTCTTGCGAGTTTACATCAATCTTTTTTTCGCCTTTCAGGTAGAACTCCTTCACATATGTCTCATATGCCAAGAGATAGTTTTGATATTTGTCATAAGTAACTGTTGTCCCATTCACAAAAAATGCAGGATACGGCACTACTGACGAGACCGTAAGAGTAGTCCTATCTCTCCACCCAAGCTTATATATACCAACTGCAAAAACAGTGATGAGACTGACTACTATGAGTGCTGCTATCACAAGTACCATACGCACTTTCTTCTTTGTATCTTCTGGAGAACTGTTCTTACCTATTTCTGAAGCTTTTTCCTTCAAAGAACCTACTCTTAGTTTACCTTTTAGTTTATTCAACTTATCTGACTTCGCCATCTTTTTTAACCCCTGCTTAGATTTATTAACTAGTGAACATTATACCTGTATTATTATATTTAGGCAATTAAATTATCAGCTACTTCACACTCAATCTACTTGCCAGAGCCTCCGCTATCTCATCAGCCGACAAACCCTTCCCTTTTTTGCCCTTGTTCTTCTTCTCCATCAGCTTCACTACAACTTCTCGAACGATAGATGGCTTCGAAATCTCTTCCATATCTATAGTGAGCCCCGAAGCAGAGTGCACCTTGACTGTACCCACATTAAAAACAGTCGAGACAAGCCCTGAGATGCTGTAGGTGACGTCTTGTATCTTATCTAGGCTCACTTCCTTCACCTCCCTGGAGAAGAGACCCTTCTGCTCAACCTCTATAATCCTCTCATCAGTAAGAACATATACATCATAGTACCATGTAGCCCACGCATAGAAAGCATAAGACAAGGAAAATATAATGCCGAGAAGAGCAAAAATGTTTATATAGTTCGCTGCAAAGGATAAGAAACCAATCTGACTCACATATGTCATTAAAAGCACTGACACAGAAAGAAATATGATGAACTTCAACACTTTCCTTGAGAGGGAAAGCGGGTTCTTTCTCAAAGTCTTTATCATCTTCTCTTTTGACTTCTGCCCCGGGAATTCTTCTTTCATAAGAAAATTATAGCATAAAAGTATCTAGTATATAAGCACACCGATGACAATGGGCATCTGAACAATTATCCACAAGATATGTGCGATTATAATCGGTTTGTTCCTGTGGGCTATGCCGTATAGAAGCCAGAACAGTGCGGCAAAAGTATACAGAACCCAAGTTGTCAGAGATACATCCTGAGCATTTTTGTCTACCCATATATCCAATATCTGAGGTATCGTCATCAGGGGCGCAAATATCGCTACCATATAGACGGCCTTGTCCATAAATCTCACGTAGCGCTTCTGATGTAAGCGGTCGTGATTCTCCCGATCTACTTCGTGAGTATGTATAAAATGATGAAGTGAAAATGACATACTTCAATGTTAAAGGTTAAATGTAAAATGTTAAAGAGTTATCTTTTATTGTGAGATATTATAACTTACAAAAGAAAAGGGGCTTCTTGATGACCGATGGTCAAAAAGTCGCCCCGAAAGTTTGCCCTATCAGGCAAGGTCTAGCATGTCCCTGTCTGACGAAGCTTTGCCAGGTCGTAGTATTGCCTCTTGGCAGCTTCTGGCGAAGCACCTCTTCCGACGACCTCGCCGTCACGCCGAATTTCAACATGGTTGCCCTTGAAGCAGACTTCGAACCCTAGTTTTAGGCATACTTCTAGGCCCGTTGTATCTACTCCTGGTCTCTTCACTGTCTTGTGGTCCATGTCACCTCCTACTCGTGGTCAGGTTTAGCTTGTCGCTTCCTGTTTTTCACGACAATCCGCCGACAGGCCAAGTAAGCCTCCTTAATGGAGGACCGAGTGGCCTGTACATTGGTGTTCTCCCTTGAGGTGGCGCAGTAGTTAACCCGCCCTTTGTCGCCAAAAGGGACCTCATGAACGCGAATATTGTTTTCACGGCAGAGACCTAAGTACCTTCGATCCTCTGAGGTCAGCTTTACTAACTCTCTCGCAGGCATTTCTCAACCTTTCTCTGGAAATCGAAAAATAGCAAAGAGATTATAATACAAAAAACTCTTCGTGAAAAGAGTTTTGTTATCCCCCCGACAAGGGACGGACCCTCGCAATTTAGCGAGGGTCCGTCCCTTGTTTAGCAAATGTTTTGAAAATATCTATGGTGCCCCCACCAAGAATCGAACTTGGATCTAGGGATTAGGAATCCCTTGTTCTATCCGTTGAACTATGGGGGCTTAATAATTTATAAATGTGTGTGGTACGATTTGATCTAGGGCCCGAGAATCCCTTGTTCCCCGCCCGTACCGAACAGTACGTTCGGGCGGGTATCCGTTGAACCCCGCCTGAATGAAATTCATTTCGGGTAGGTATGGGGGCAGACTATATAATGTTCAATTAGCAATTCCCAATAACTAATCAAATTCTAAGATTTGATGTTCGAATTCTCAACAATTAGACCAAGCTTCATAAACACTTCTAGAACATTACAGCATGATCAGCTCGCGACCAATCATAAATCTCCTCTTCGCTAAACCAGTGCTTAACCTCTTTTGCAGCTTCTTCCTTGGTTTCAGAAGCATGAATTATATTTTTAATTGACCTCATCTTTACATCTGCCAAGACAGGAGAATCTACAGAGAAATCTCCCCTGATTGTTCCGATTTCAGCATCTCTTGGGAAAGTAGCTCCAACGATTTTTCTAACCATATCAATCGCATGTAATCCTTCTACAACCATAGTAACTACAGGTGACTCCGTCATATACGTAAGAGTCCACTGACGAAGAATCTTTCCAACCTCTTTCTTGTCATCTGTTCCTATTGCTTCCTTTAAGTCAATATTAAGCTCTTGAAAGCTTTTTATAGCTTTGTCGCCCAATCGTTCCAGCCATTTCTCATCCTTAGGATAATGCCCATCAACGTGTTCAGCTGTCGCATGAGTCATCTTCATAGCAACGATTTTCAGACCTCTTTGTTCAAATCTGGAAATAACATTACCTATCAGACCCCTTTGGACACCATCGGGCTTTATTACAACTAGTGTTTTCTCTATATGTTTCGACATTTCTTATCTCCTGTCACTGTCATTCCCGCGAAGGCGGGAATCTAAATATTATCAATATTTCTAGCGCTCTAGTATTTTAACAAATTTTTGCTCATCTTGGAAGGGTCCGATGATAGCTAACTTCATTTTATCTTGCTTGATAAACTTATCTGCCACTCTTTTTATATCCTGCCTCGTGATTTTTTCAAATTTTTTCATTCTCTGTTCTAGAGTAAGCACTTCTTCACCTAATATTTCCTTGCGCCCGGTAGACCCTGCAACTGTCATAGAGTTCTCCTCCGAGAGAGCCATCATACCCTTTATATTATCCTTTGCCCGCATGACCTCTTCCTCGTCTACAGTATCAGCTATACTCAACAGTTCGTCTTTCATGATCCTGATGGCTTCCTCTGCTCTGTCTGTGTTCAGTCCCGCTTTGGCTACCAGAAAGCCTGTATCAGAGCCTCTGTGTACACCGGACCATATGGCATATGCCAGTCCTCTTTTTTCACGGATTTCATCCCATAAACGAGAGCTTGTATATCCGCCCAGTATGGTTGTCAAAACATTTAGGGCGTATCTGTCCTTATCATTTTGAGCAAATGCTTCTACCCCAAGCATTGCATGAGTCTGCTCAGTATCTTTGCTTTTTAGATAAACACGCCTATCATATGATGGGTTTAACGATTCTTTTTTATAATCAGTTATACCCTTGCTCACCGAATGGAAATGTTCATCTATAAGCTCCAAGTAATCTTTAGGCAGGTTACCTACCAGAGATACTACCACATTGCCTGCCCTATAATATTTATCGTGATAAAGCTTTATCTTGTTTTCAGTAACCTTGCTTACACTATCCCTAGTCCCTAAAACCTCTCTCGCCATCCGTACATTCTTATATATAATCTTATCAAAGAAGTTATATACCAAACTACCCGGGTCGTCTTCATACATATTGATTTCCTCAACAATAGCTCCCTTCTCTTTCTTTACATCCTTTTCAGCAAATAAGGAATGAAATGCTATGTCATTCAGAATATCCAGAGAGTTCTCAAAATGTCTATTATCAGCTTTTATCTGATATGTTGTTATTTCCCTGCCTGTACTTGCATTCCACGAAGCACCCATGCTATCAACCTCTTTCGATATTGCAATAGCAGATGGCCTTCTCTTCGTCCCCTTAAATGCCATATGTTCAATAAAATGGGAGATGCCACTTATATCCTCGTCCTCATTTCTGGACCCCGTTTTTACAAGCCCTAGGACACTGGTCGAAAAACTATCGGGCCTATTTTGAGCCAATACGCGTATGCCATTTTTCAGAGTATGCCTTTCTATCATATATTTCCCTTTCTGTCATTCCGGGCTTCGATCCGGAATCTAGTTTTGTTTATAGGTTTTTCAATTTTGAACATTTGATATTTGATTGGTCATTGGAAATTGTTTATTGATCATTCATCTCAAGCCGTCTTTTTGAGATGCCTAATGTGTCGTCTTACATACCACACTATACCGATAATAATAATCACCCCTATCAGAAGGTCTGCTTTATGAAAATATACAGCTAGCGTGCTCCAGTTCTCTCCCATTTTGAAGCCGATATAGGTCAGCATCAGAGACCATGGAAGCACTCCCAGAAAAGTGTAAAGAGCAAATGTGGAGAGCTTCATCCTGCTGATGCCAGCAGGCAGAGATATAAAGGTACGCACTACTGGTACAAAACGTGCAAAGAAAACCGTTCCTTTGCCATAGTTTGTAAACCACCTGTCGGCGAGGTCCAAGTCACTCTCTGATATAAGCAAATATTTGCCGTATTTCTCAACCATAGTCCTCCCCCCCCTTGCTCCTACCCAGTAAGCCAGCAAAGACCCCGCAAGGTCACCCAGAGCACCCACAAGCCCCACAAGCAACAGATTCATCTCGCCCTTATAGACCAAGAAGCCGGCAAACGGCATAATGATTTCAGATGGCAGGGGTATACAGGCGGCTTCCAGAGTCATAGCCAGGAAAACGCCCAGATACCCAAGTGACGATATAATACTTATAACAAAATGAGCTAATGTTTCTATAAGCTGTGTTATCATCTTACCTCCAGAAGTACAAAGTTAAAATAATAGCCGCTAACGCAAATCTATAATATGCGAAGACGTTCAGCTTGTGGTTTTTCACGAAGGACATCAGGAATCTGATGGACAGAAAACTTGCTACGACAGAGGATACAAAACCAGCCCAGAATATAATATTAGCAAATTCACTCATTGCCATTCCTCTCATCTCAAAGACTCCTGCTCCCAAGATAATGGGTGCTGATATCAAGAAGGAAAACTTTGCTGCTGCTTCACGGGTAAATCCCTGAAACATTCCGGCCGAGATAGTGATACCGCTTCTTGAGACCCCAGGGATGATAGCCACTGCCTGTGCTATCCCTGTCATGAGAGAGCTCTTGTAGTCGTCCTTTTTGGTCCTTACTGCGCTCTTCACTGATTTCTCAGCAAGAAGTAAAACTATACCAAAGAGGAAAACCATACCCGCTATGAGAAGAGGGCTCCTAAATGTACTCTCGGCCATATCGTTTAGAAAGTAACCTGCCAGAAAACCAGGGATGGTCGACACTAGTATATAGAGGGGAAGTCTCTCATCATATGACGCAAATCTTCTTTTTTTAACTCCCGCATAGAAACCACTTATTATCCTTATCCAGTCAGGCAAGAAAAAGGCTACGATAGCTATAAGCGTCCCCAGATGCAGGGCCACGTCGAAAGCAAGGCCTGGATCAGGGAAGTGGAATATCCAGGGGATGAGAACCAGATGCCCGGAAGAGGAAATAGGCAATACTTCAGTTACCCCCTGTACTAGGCCTAAAAATATAGCTTGAAAGATATTCATACTCACCATTTTAGCAGAGATGTCTCCTTCTGTCATTCCCGCCCACCTGTCATTCCGAACTTGATTCGGAATCTAGGTTTTATTTATATAGATCCTTCGTAGCATTGAACCTTCAGGGGTCATAGATTCCCGCTTTCGCGGGAATGACAGAAAGAGGAAGAATGATAGAAATGTCACTTCACTAATTTAGTTTAGTGAAGTGACAGCTACCTTTTTATTTTTTTAAGTGATCATTGATTTGTGGGCTTTGGTCATTCTCTTTTATAAAGAGTATTTGTGTCGTACAATGTAGTCATGAATGTAAACGACCTCATCAGCGACTTCCTGGAATACTGTGAGATAGAAAAGAATCACTCCGAACTCACCATCAGAAACTATGATCATTACTTGAGAAGGTTTCTGGACTTTGCACAAGGAGACAAAGCCAGAGATTTGAAGACCGACCAGATTACCGGTGACCTAGTGAGAAAATATCGGCTATACCTGAACCGGCTGACAACAGAGATGGGAGGGACTCTGGCAAAGATTACTCAGAACTATCACATCATAGCCCTCCGCGCCTTTCTGAAATACCTCGCCAAGCGTGACATCAAGTCACTGTCGGCCGAGAAAGTAGAACTAGGTGATATGACTAGAAGACAGATAGAATTCCTGGAAATTACCGAGGTAGAGAGTCTGCTCTCTGCCCCTGAGAAGTTCCCCTCAAAGAATGAAGCTATCACCCTGCGTGATATAGCGATACTGGAGACTCTCTTCTCTACAGGCTTGCGTGTAAGTGAACTCACGGGTCTAAATAAGGACCAGATCAATCTGGAAAGGGGAGAGTTCAACATCCGAGGGAAGGGAGGGAAAGACAGAGTAGTTTTCCTTTCAAAGAGAGCCTCGGAGAAGATAAAAAAATATCTAACGCAGATGAGTGATAACGCCAAACCACTTTTCGTCCACTTCTCCGGTACACACGACTCTCTGGATGATGGAGAATACATGAGGTTGACACCCAGAAGCGTCCAGAGAACTGTGGCAAAGTACGCCAAGCTCACCGGCATTACAAAGAAGGTAACACCTCATATGCTTCGCCACTCATTCGCCACTGACCTACTCATAAACGGAGCCGACATCCGCTCCGTACAAGCCATGCTCGGTCATGCATCTATCACCACCACACAAATATATACTCATGTTACAAACAAGCAACTCCGAGAGGTCCACAAGAACTTCCACAGTAGAAAATAAGGAATTTATTCGTAAATTTGGAAGAGAAGATCTTTGAAATAAATCTCACTATTCGAGTATCCGGCTGCAGGAATATCATAGTCAAATACAGTCAGCTGATCAAAGTCTGTACTACCTGAAGATTTCGATCTTTTAGGTGCTTCAGGATCAGTAAAACCGCTTACAGTGCCTCCATAGTTAAAGAACCCATACGGCACCCCTGTTGAGAGTACATCGATTGATTTTACGCTATAATCAGGGTCAAGAGATGTATAACTGGCTGTTACAAGACCCAGACAACTTTTGTCTACTTTGTTTACTTGTAGGCTCACTGTTCTTTCTGAAATATCACTGGCACCTCTTCTGTACTCTAGAGTAAAGGTTATCTCGTCTTCTGACCCTAGACTTATAGAAGGGTTGGTATTCGCCGGAAGAGTAAGATAGGGGGAAGCACCTGTTATTCTCACTCCTGTCAGAGATAGAGTCCTGGATCCACCGCTAGTATCAAGAAAAGCACCAATGCCATAATCAGTACTCCCATCTGCAGTAAAACCCAAACCAAAAACTGCTTTTCCTCCATTTACATCTGTAATCTTACTTATTTTACCCCTATAAAAGTAGAAGTTTCTATTTGTTGGAACTGGAGGAGCACTACCCAGACCGGATGGAGATAGATTGATTTTCCCTATTGGTTTGTCTAATGTTACAGGGTCTGAAGTATTGAAGTCCACTGCCTTACTCTGGTTTGGACCGATGTTACTAACAGTCCCATCTAGCTTACGGATAGAATCACCGGATACTCCCTCCGCATAGAAACAGTAGTCCACTTTGCTTGTGCTATTGTCACAATGACGATGAGGATTTGCATCATAGCTATTGGCAGGGACTTCACCTGCTGCCGACTTCACCACCTCGAATGTATATTTGACATTACATACGTAGGTGCCACCCTCAACCTTCGAATCCGTACACTGGTCAACTTTTGCTCCACCGGTCGTTTGCTCATTTCTTGCGTAGTTTATCGCCCTCTCATATCCGGCTTCTGCTGCCATATAAGCTTGTGACGACCGGTCTATTTGTCTTGACTGGCTTATCTCCATCAGAACTATTACAGTGAGGAAGCTTACAACCAGTATAAGCAGAGAGATAGCAAGCATAGACCAGAGTAGAACCACTCCTTCTTGTTTCTTTATACATCTATCATAAATGACTTTTTTCATAACTCGTTCCTCATGTTTATGTATCCCCGCAGGAACAACTGTTCTCCAGGTCCTACAGAGCCAGACCATGCTCTCCCTATGGTAGTTTCATATTTTAATACTTTAGGATAAGTCACCATATTTTCTCTCTTTACTACGAAACTTCTGATATCAGTTTTGTCAGAGCTAATCTTGGGAAGGTCAGCATTTTCCGAGCTTGGTGAACCCAGAGGCCTTATCCACACTCGAAGCTGCTTCGGTGCGCCATTCTTAGTCTTAGTACAACGGATCCTCATAACCTCGGTGTTACCATCCCTCTGTATTGTTAGGTCTATATAATCATCCGACTTACCGTTGTTATCATATGTTCCGTCATTATCAATGTCAGCAAAGTCACTATTATCACAAATGTCCCCGTCGCTATCATCTTCTTTTATGTCTACAGCCACCACTTCTTTCATATTTCTAGTAAAAAACTCTGTTACGATTCTTCCTTCTTGTTGCAAATTTGCTGCCTGACGATATTGCCCTTGTAGCCTATACAATGAGACAAAAAAACCGATGACCATCGTCATAACCGTAATAAAGATAGCCATAGATACCGTTATCTCTATCAGAGTATAGCCTTCTTTTTTTACTATATATCTTTCCATTTTTTTATCATTATTGTTGATACTTCGAAACTACTTTTTTGATTGGATTTATATCTGTTTGTCCACTCGATGACAACCTTTAGGTAAATATATTTATCTTTTGTATCATGATCCAGAGCAACCGGGAAGTTTGTGTTAATCCAATCATATCTCTGGGTGTTTGAGTTATAAAGTTTATCAAGGTCATAAATATAAAGTCTTCTCTCATATCCAGGAAATCCTTTGATATCATTCCCCTTGACAACACCCGTACTCTTTGTCAAAGAGCCGGGTCCCATCCCTACCACATCTCCATGGTTCTTATCAGTAGTGATAATATAGTAATCGTTTGCTACAGTAGGAAGATTTGTACTCAACAAATATCCGCCAAACTGGCACCCTTCGTTTCTCTGAGCCCTTACTATTTCTATCCCTTCCTGCGCCAGAGAGTTTGCCTTCGTTCTATCTTCAGAATCGTAGAGCAGATTTTTTGATGCGACTACAACTGAAAGCATTGAGGTAGACGCTATCGCTACAATAGTAAGAGCTACTGATACTTCTACTAAACTCTGACCATTTCTTTTTTTAAATAAATTTTTAATTTTCATATACATATATTAATCCAGCTCTGCATTTCCTATATCACTTACTTTGAGAACATGTGTTATCCCTCCTGAGATAGAATCTGCATCAATAGTAATAGTCAGATTTGCACCAGCCGGAGTGCTGATTGGTTGATACTCCAGGTATTTATTTTTTTTCCATGTCGGAGTCGGAGCAGCAATGTTTGTTATCTCCTTAGAGAATGGGTCTTTGGTTAAGTCGGCTTGATCGGTTGCGAAGTTAAATCCGACTGGATCAGACCTATAGTACGTGTAGTATTTACCATATGGGCTAGTAAAAACAAGATAAATAAATCCTGCCGTGTGAGAACCATTCATAAGTGCATCGCTGGAGTCAGCAGCTACGGTAACATTCACATCCTGTTTATAGTTTAGAAACTCAGACGGGTCCAAAGAATCTATATTCCCTGCCTTTAAAACACCATTACTATCTTCACAATAGGGGATGATATCATAAGGATCAGTTGAATCCCCTAGTCTTATCCTGATAGCCTTTGCCTTGGCAGTGAGTCCTCCGGTGCATCCACCTGAAGCAGAGACTTCCCTTTTGGTAGAGATGGAGTTTATAAAGACTCCTCTCATATCAGACTGCAAACGATTCGCTATAAAGTGGACATAGACCTCTTTCTTCGCTCCTATATAACTAGAGAAGGCCCACACACCCATGATAGCCATAATAGCCATCACGACCGCGACCTCTACCAGAGTAAAGCCATTCTGTTTACTTCTCCAAATCATCTCTTTTATTTCCCCTCCGAGCATTCTCATATTTAAGTCAAATCTATGAAATAATAGTTATTCTTATACTAGCACAATTTTGCGTATGTCAAAAGGAACAATCATTGGCTACAGGAAGGCCCACCGGCAGGACAGTGGATAACATTGCCTTCTCCTAATCCTCCAAAAGATTGATAACCGCACTTACTATTGTCAGTACAATAACCAGCGCCATCCCATCCCCCGCACTTGTATCCCTCAGCAGCCTTATCCTCCGGCACAACCCACAGGTAATACTCCTTGGGATCAGTGCATGAGTAAGGGGCATTTCCCTCATAACAAATCATCCCGCCACTACTTGTATTGGTCGGCTTAGGATCCGGTATATGTGGAGCAAGCTCTTGCAATGCCCCTCCTACATAAGTTGGACCGTTCACTAAATTATATGCATCGATTCTGTAATACCAGGACCCAGTACATTTGTTGCCGGTGTTGGTAGCATTTTTAAACATAGGGTATTTTTTGTTAGCAGCGTAGTATGCCTCCAATCCTGCCGCTATGGTTCTAGCATCATCTCTAAGCTTAGCATTTCTTGATTGTCTTCTTACAATATTGATCGTTACTACTGCTAATGACATCAACATAGCCATGATAGCTATGACTACTACTACCTCAACCAGCGTAAATCCTTTTTTCTTTGTAATAATGTTTGACATTTTTTGGCTTAAGAATGTGATATTTACCCTTATGATAGCATATTGAGGTAAAGCTTCACAAGATATTCTGTAAAGAAAAATGCAGTAAATGTTCCTATGATTAGAAACGGACCGAAGGCAATCTTTGAACCCATCTTCTTCTTGCCAACTGCCATGAGGAATAGTCCAACTAATGCTCCGAGGATAAAGGAGATATAGAGCGCAACCAGTACTCCTACACCTCCGAGGATGAGCCCCATAAAGGCAGCCAGCTTGATATCTCCTCCTCCCATCCACTTACCACGCGAAACAGCAACGAGGAAAAAGAAAAACCCTCCGGCAAGCAATCCTGCTAGTATGTGGTTCCCCAAATAGTTCAGATTGCCCTGAAAAAGCGAATTCGTAGAAACATATACCAACCCCACTGTAAGTGCCGGATAGATAGCCTCGTCAGGGATAATCTGATGTTTCGCGTCAAAGACAAAGATCACTATGAGCAAAGCAGCGAACGCAAGCCAGAAGAAAAAAGACACGATGTTCAATAGTGAGAGATCCTTCGCTACGCTCAGGATGACAGGAAGGGATAGGTAGGAGCAAGCCAGGGAGACAAAAAGTATGCCTGTAGCAAGCTCAACCAGAGGATACTGCGCAGATATCTTCTCCTTACAGTCACGACACTTCCCTTCTAGCGCTATCCATGAAAATACCGGAAACATATCGTACCACCGAAGCTGAGCCTCGCAACTAGGGCAGAAGGAGCGTCCTCCCATAGTCTTTCGCTTCTTATCTTCTAGACGATATATGACCACGTTCAAAAAGCTACCGACCAAGAGACCGAAAAGAAAGATAAAAGTTAAAATTATAAGATTGAATTGCATGATTTTATTATAAGCAAAATCCTAGATATTACACTCTTTATTTCTTGCAAATTAAAATTTTATAAATCACAGATGGCGTTGCCTATAATACAGTTTAAGTGATCTCCTTTCTTAACTGCACCATAACCAGCATTGGCAGCACCCACAGGTGTAATACCGTCTTTCTTTATATCCGTTGAACGGCATCCCTTACCTGAAGCGACGCTATCTTCTGTCAATACCCATAACCAATAACTCGCTTGACCATTCGTATAGGTATAACAAATTCTACCCGTCTTGCTTGGGTTGTCAGGCACTTCTGAGACAAATGGCTTGAGTTGTCCAGCACCTTGGGTAGATCTTTCTAAACCAGTTAGCCCATTACCCGTATCAAACAGTGTGTAAGCATTAATTTTATCATAAGAACCCGGATATGTCTTATATGAGGTGTAATAAGATTCTAATGATGATTTCACAAGTCTAGCATCTGCCCGAAGCTGAGCATTCCTTGACTGTCTCCTGACTGTATTGATAGTAACAATAGCTAGTGTCATAAGGATAGCAATAATAGCAATAACGACGACTAGCTCAACGAGTGTAAATCCCTTATTTCTGATTACTTTATCCATTTATTATTTTATATCACAAACTAAGCCAACACACAATAAAGACACCTCTATATAGAGGTGTCTTTATATGAACTTACTGCGCTATAGAATAGTCGTTACCTTCAGGTATGGTAGTAATTGCGCATGTATCCGAGCTACCCTCGGGAATGATAAACAGTTTATAAACATTTTTAGTTGTTGATTCTGATGTTTGATCGCTTTGATAACAAAGCCTACCTTTGGTTGTTGAACCAGTAGTAGGATTGGCTGGCTTTGTAGTCGAACTACCAGGTACATATGCCGCCAAATCTCCGCCTGTTCGCATTATTGGATATCCGTCTGTAGCTGTTGTTGCTGATGGATAAGCCTTACTAGAAGCATAATATGACTCTAGTGCTACTTTCATAGTCTGAGCATCATTTCGAAGCGCAGCATTCCTTGACTGCCTTCTGACGGTATTGATAGTAACTATCGCTAACGCCATAAGGATAGCAATAATAGCAATAACGACGACTAGCTCAACGAGTGTAAATCCTCCTTTATTTGTTCTTTTCATATTTCACCTCCTCTCATTTATCTTTTTATTTTACCTTGTACAACCTTAATTAAACTAAAACGTATATGGTATGTCAAGCACTTTCTACCTTACAATGTTTGCTATGTTATAGATAGGCAAGATGATAGAAATAATGACACCCCCTATTATCACGCCCATGATAACGATGATGAAAGGCTCTAGTATAGACTGGAAGCTCTTCACCCAATTCTCTAGCTCATCACTGAAGTAATCGGCTAAGTTCTTAAACATGACATCTATCTCACCTGTTTGTTCCCCTACCCCTACCATCTGTCCTATCATAGGAGGGAAAAGGTTATCATCAGATAGTGGTTCGGAGAGAGGAGACCCTTGCTTCACCTTGTCTCTGGCGACCATAATGGCATCCCTATAGATAACATTCGGCATGGTCTCTGATATTATTTCCAAAGCGTCTAGTATGGGTACACCGGAGGATACCAGAGAACTCATGGTCCTTGTAAAGATAGCCATATATGACAGCTTGAGGAACGGTCCTACTAGCGGCATACTTATCAGCACTCTGTGCCACATATACATACCATTTTTGTTCTTCTTGATATACATCTTTAAAGACACAAACCCTGCCACAAAAAGAATTATAACCAACCACCAAAATCTAGTCAGAAAGTTACTGATGCCTATAAGTATAAGTGTAGGCAGAGGGAGAGTAGCATTATCAAAACTTTCATACAGGGTTTTCATTTGAGGAAGTACAAACACCATCATTATACTTACAATACCAACTACTACACTGGCAAGAAAGGCAGGATATATGAAAACTGTCTTAATCTTTTTTACAATCTTATAGTTCTTTTCTGACTCATCAGCCATATTGACGAGGACCTCATCAAGCTTACCACTTGCCTCTCCCGCCGCTACTATATGTACATCCGTATTAGAAAAAACTTTCTCAAACTTAGCAAAAGAGTTTGATAAAGTACTGCCTGCCTCTACATCACGAGTGACTTGCTCTATCATGTTCTTCACGCCCTGTGATGATGACTGCTCTCGAAGTGAAGCTAGTGCTTGAGTAATAGGAAGACCTGCTTTTATCATGGTCGAAAACTGACGGATAAACATTACCTTATCTTTTGTCTTTACCTTATTGTTGAACATCCCTCCGATAGACTCTGTGTTTTCCACCTTTATATGTACAGGGAAAAGCTGCTTTGCAGTCAACAGAGAAGCGGCAGATTGCTCACTTTCTGCTTCCAGTGTACCTTCTGTCATCTCACCGACAGAGTTCCTCGCCTTGTATTTATATGCATTCATATCTAGTAATTGTTAAATGTTAGACTTGATGGATTGCTGTGCTTGCCACGCCGAGGGCGGTGCTTACGGGAATTATTTGTTCTTCATTTTCAACATTTAGAACAACTCCTACATTTTCCACACTTCTATCCATGTAGCAGTCTTTCCAGCTCCTTTATATCTATGGCATAGCCCTTTGCTTCATCCAGTGTAATCTGACCGCTTTTTATAAGTCCTGCCAGAGTTCTGTCCATAGTCTGCATACCATGCTCACTTCCTGTCTGAATTACTACTTCTATCTGATGCGTCTTGCCTTCTCTGATAATATTTCTTACCGCTGGCGTTACTACCAGCGTCTCTGCTGCCACTACTCTTCCTCCTCCTATAGCAGGTATGAGACGTTGAGATACTATACCTTGTAGTATATTTGACAGCTGAACTCTTATCTGTGGCTGTTGATGAGGAGGAAATACATCTATCATTCTGTCTAGCGACTGGGCAGCGTTGTTTGTATGGAGTGTCGCCAGAACCAGATGACCCGTCTCAGCAATTGTGATAGCAGCTGCAATAGTTTCTAGGTCACGCATCTCTCCAATGAGTACTACATCCGGATCTTCCCGAAGCATGCTTCTGAGAGCCCCTGCAAAGGAGCGAGTATCATAATGAACTTCACGTTGTTCTATGATGGACTTCTTGTGAGCATGAGTATACTCTATCGGGTCTTCTACGGTGATGATATGGCAAGCACGCTCAGTGTTTATCTTATCTAGCATGGCCGCTAGAGTAGTAGACTTTCCTGAGCCAGTCGGCCCGGTTACAAGGACAAGCCCTCTGGGAAAGTCTGTGAACTTCTCCGACACTTTCGGCAAGCCAAGTTCTGACAATGTTCTAATCTTTACCGGTATGAGCCGTAGGGCAAGAGCGATATTGCCTTTCTGATGGTAGGCGTTTGCCCTAAACCTAGCGACATCACCGAAAGTAAACGAGAAGTCTATTTCCTTATCTCGTATAAGTATATCTTTCTGAGTATCATCAAGTATAGAGTTTGTCAGGTCTGCTACTTCTTTTTCAGTAAGAGCATGCGTTTTTTCAACAGGCAAAAGTGAGCCGTCAACCCTGATCATTGGAGGAACCCCACAAGACAGATGAAGGTCACTGGCGTCCCTCTTTATCACAACCTCTAAAAGGTCCTCTATCTTTAGTTTTGTTTTTTCCATGAGTCTTATATCCCTCCTCTCTATTCCATTTTAACGGCTTACGGTTCGAAATGTAAAGTGAAAAATTAATTAATATGCTTATACTAAATTATAAATACCAGATTCAAGATTCTGTACTTACACTTCTGTTGTTGTTCTGACTACCTCTTCCATCGTAGTTATACCGGCAAGAGCCTTCAAAAAACCATCCTGTCTCATAGTTACCATTCCTTCCTCTACAGCTGCAGCCTGGATGTCGTATGTAGATGCCCTAGAGAGAATAAGGTCTTCTATCTTTGGTGTTACTGGAAACATCTCGTATACACCTATCCTCCCCCAAAATCCTGCATTATTACACTTCTCGCAACCTTTGCCCTTATAAAGCATAAAAGTCTCTTCCTCCATAAAAGGCAACTTCTCAAATCCTAGATCCTGGGTTTTATCTTTGGAATCGTTTTTTGAAGGTAGTACTCCTTTTAGCGCTCCTTTGATTGCTTTTGTCAGGCTTGGACTGGCCGGATACTCTTCTCTGCAGTTTTCACATATTCTTCTAACCAGGCGCTGTGCCATAACTGTAGTTACTGTAGATGCGATGAGAAAGGGCTCTATGTCCATATCAAGCAATCTGGGAAGTGTCGCAGCAGCCGAGTTCGTATGTAGAGTTGAAAGCACTGTGTGCCCTGTCAGTGCCGACTGGATAGCAAGCTCTGCTGTTTCTTTATCACGAATCTCACCAACCATGATGATGTTCGGATCCTGACGAAGAATAGAGCGCAGACCAGATGCAAATGTCAGACCAATGGCCGGGTTAACCTGAATCTGGTTGATACCATCTATACTATATTCCACAGGGTCTTCAACAGTTACAATGTTTACACTTGCTGTGTTTAGCTTCGAAAGTATAGCATATAGCGTAGTAGACTTCCCCGAACCCGTCGGACCGGTGGATAGTGTCATCCCATGAGGTTTCTGCGTCCCTTCCTGAATAATACGGTATGCGTTACCTTTGATTCCTAACTCTTCTAGAGTAATCATCCCCTTACTCTTGTCTAAAAGACGGATAACCACTTTTTCACCATGTACAACAGGGGTAATAGAGACACGAAGATCTACCTCTCTACCTTCAAAATTAACTTGAAATCTTCCGTCCTGAGGGATGCGATGTTCATCTATCTTTAGGTTTGAAAGTATTTTGATACGTGAGACCAGGGCAGGTTGAACATGGGGGGGTAAGACCATAGTATTATAGAGTATTCCATCCACCCTATATCTTACTTTTATCTCTTTCTCTCTGGGCTCGAGATGGATATCTGAAGCCCTAGACTTAGCGGCATATTCTAGGATAGTGTTTATAGCTCTGGTTATAGGAGCGTCTTGGGTAAAGGTGGTGGATGTTTCTTTTTTTTCTTTCTTTTCTTTCGATGCTTCTTGATCTGTCAACTCTACATTTTCAATAGCTGACTCCACGTCGAAGGAATATGCATCATACTGACTTATCCCTTTAAGTATACTGTCCTCAGAAGCCATATATGAGTTTACTTTACATCCTGTCTGCTTTTCTATATAGTCGATAGCCATCAGATCGTTCGGGTCAACCATAGCAATATTTAGGGAGTTGTCAACTTGGCCAAAAGGAACTAACCGGTACTTCTCAGCTACCTTACGGCTGATAACGTTTAAAATCTTCTTATCTATCTTTTTCTGAGATAGGTCAACATAGGGAACGTCATTACTCACAGCAATCGCCTTACAAATATCTTCTTTAGAAATACCGGGAATATTTTGCAGTGCTTCTTCTAGCGATTTTCCGGTCTTCGCGCTTTCTACTATAAGAGCATCAAGCTGTTTACTATCTACGAGACCTAGCTTGATAATAATGTCTTTGAGGCTTTTTTCATTTCTGACTGTCATTTCTTAAAATCCGGCAAAAGGATTCTGTCTTCCTATGTTGCCCTTGGGTATAGAACCATAGTCTTTTCTTTTGATTAAATCATCGATTTTACTATTATCAAAATCTCCTGTGAAATTAATATTTTCTGTGTTCTGTCCTTGAACAATAGTTGGTTTTTTAGAAAATCCACCTAGCAGAAAGAGTAATACTCCTCCTATAACCAAGGTGCATACTACGATAATGATAATATCATTTTTCTTCATCTTCATGGTTTTGGAACCTCTCCGACGGTAACGGCTGCATCCGTCTGACTTCTATAATAAGTTTTGTAGCTGAGATTTACACTGAAGGAATTATCTGAGTTACTTACACTGAAATTTTCTAAGGAAATAAACCTCAGAGCATTCTCTGATCTCTCTAAAAACTTTTTAAAGTTTTTATAGTCAGGGAATGCAACTGAATAACCATAAGAAGAGCTTTCTATGCCTGAAACTAATCCTCCAGGAGCAGTACTACCTCCGGATCCGGACTGACCCTCCGCTATACTATCGTTCGATCCACCAGTTTCATTAATAATGCCTTCCAGTTGAATAAAAAGCTCCCCAATTTCCTTCTTTGTTGGGATTGCTTTGTTCACTACTGCTTCCTTCTCCTTTAACTCTGACTCTCTAGTCTTTAGATCTTTCAGTTTTCCTAACTTTTCCTCCAGTACACTTAGCTCAGCTTTCTTTGCTTTTATTTCTCCCTCTATTTTTTTGATTCCCTTAAACGAAGGTACTATGGCAAAAAATATCAAGATGAAAGTAAAAGCTACCGAAGCTACTAAAACCCCTATAAACCAGTAGTATTTCTCTGCATTTTTTGCTACCATATAGCGCTATCCTCCATGTCAAAGGATACATCAAAGGAGACTGTCCCTTTCTTCTTATCTTTTGAATACCCCGAAATATTTACATTACCAAACAACTTTCTCTCCTCGCCAGTTTTTGAGTCTTTGTATTTATATTCTTCTAGAGCATAGACTGTTCTGCCTATTGAAGCTACACTCCTCCCTAAAGCATTTGATGTAAAAGTTCTCCCATTTTGATTAAGTGAAGTAAACTGAACGTCAAAAGGAGTAGCTTTCTCTAGATGAGGCAGGAAAAGAGACCACTTGTGCTCATTGCCTTCAATGTCCTCAATGGCTTTCAATCCGGTCTCTATATTAACAATGGTTGTCTCTATATCTTTATACTGTTCTAGCTCACCCCGAGTTTCTGTGACTTTTTGCTCAGTGTTTTTCAAGCTTGTTCCTCTAACCCATTTGTATCCCTGCAGAAGCAGGGTTACTACAACAAGCACGGTCAAAACAACTATAGCTGCAAACATAACAACGAAGTTTCTTTTTTTAACTTTCAGCTTTTCTAGATTAACTTCTGATATAAGATTTATGTTGGACATTTTATATACCCCTCATAGCCAGGCCTACGGCTACGTCAAACTCTTGTGCATTTTGGCTCAACTGATTCATTACATCGTTTTTGTAAGTAACCAAAGCCCATGGATTGCCATATACAATATTAACACCCAGCTCTGCCGAAAGGAAGGGCTGAATGCCTAAAGTTCTAGATGCTCCACCGGACAGTTTTATTAGTTTTATGCTGTCTCCGAATTTATCAAAATAATACTTCATAGACCTATCGATTTCTTCCTTCAGATCGTTCAGTACTGGGCTAACCGCGCTATAAATCTTCCCTTCCATATTACCCTTTTCTATACCAAACTTCCTCTTCAACTGCTCCGCTTGAGTTTCATCAACCCCTAACCCCTGAGCTATGGCTCTGGTCATAACCTGACCGCCTATTGGTATGGTTCTGGTATGGTTTACTATGTTGTTCTTTACTACTGTAAGCTCAGTGAGATACTTCCCCATGTTTATAACCATAAACAATGGGTCGCCTGACATGAGAGCTCTAGCAGAAGATATAGCATCGACCTCTACAGCATTTACGTCTAACCCTGCATTTTCCAGAATATCCACCACCTTCTTGACCCTTGCAAGTGGAGCGGCAATAATCATCACTGAAACATTGGCCCTATCAGCAGACTGCCCTATAACTTGCCAGTCTAATCGTACTTCTGAAAGCTTCAATGGTATATTCTGTTCTGCTTGGTACCTTATAGTACTCTCTATTTCCTGCACCGGCATCTTCGGCAATGTCACAACCGTAGTAAAGATAGAGTTCCCTGGTAGAGAAACCACCACGTTCTGTGTACCGGGTTTTACAGAATTAACAAGTTTCTTTACTATCTCTGACATTTGTTTCTTGTCTATCTCACTGTCACTCAGAGAAAGACCCTCAGGAATGTCCATACTACCAAAGGCTTCCAGCTCATATTTCCCACCAAATGACTTCTTCAGCTTCACAAGACGAACGGCAGAAGTCCCAACATCGAGACCGAAATAGCTTACATTTTCTTTTATAAAATTCAGGCCTAAGACCATGAGACTCTTCCCCTCCTATTTTTTATAAAGCCAACCAGGACTTACAAATACATTTACTCTTATACAAAGATTATACCAGCAAAAGGGGAATGTGTGTCAAGAAGAAATAAGTTTCAGACATTAGACTCCCTGTGATAGTTTAGAAAAACTTTTTCCAACCACTCTATCTATTCGGTGATACCGGCCAAGTTTTGTCGTTCGCTTTCTTTTTGACCTTTAAGTCTACGAAACAAGGCTGTACTACCATATCACTACTATCTACTAGCCGTGTGCCAGATATGTCCGTAAAGTACATTTCCGGCTTATCCCCGCTACCCAAAGAGTCATATATACCAGACTGTACAGTAGCAACTGTGTAACCACTCCCGACAGTGCTCAGAGAACCATTTTTCCAGTCTATCCGCCAGTAGGGATTAAGGGTTGAGTCATACCCTAGTCGACTATACAAAACAGCTGTTTCGTTTGTGGTATGCGCACTCATTCCGGAATAAATCTCTGTAGGATCTATACTTAATGCACAGGATAGTTTTTGAGGAGGAACTAATAATAAATTAAAATATACTGAGGCAAAGCCATCTTTATGCCAAACTGTTGCCTTAACTCTAACTTTTTTAACATTGTCAGTTGTACTAAACTTGATACACCTATCACTAAGACCGCCTCCATCTCCTGCCGTACAAGTGCCAAAATTAGGAACAAACTCGATACCGGAAGATAACTCGGGATACTCAGGCACATTTACAGTGTTTCCGTCGGCGTCAATGCCCGCAGATAAATACTCTTGGGAGCCGGGATTTCCCGAATCATAGTCTGGATTTCTTATTGGTGACGAACTGTTTGGGACCTCTGCCCCTGTCGCGCTATTATAATATGCTACTTCTTCTACTTGCCAGTCCACGACATCTCCTGTCTCACTATCTGCATCTACTATAGTTTGGAATGGTAAGGTTTGACTACCACCTTCACTTTTTTCTAATACTATTGGGTAAGAATAGTCTTGGCCTCCCCTATGACAACTGAACGGATCATTATTTACACACATTTTTATACTAAAACCAGCAATCGTATCATATACTGCACTTACATTCCCTGGCTGATCGCTTATACTCTCTACTCTGATATCATAAGGTGTGTCGCCTGACTCCGGAGGCAGCTGAGTAATACCTGTCTTCTTCCACTGTTTAAACTCCAATACTCCGGAAGACCCACAATTTGGATAAGGAGAACCAAACATACTAAACCCTGCTCTATCACCAGCAACCATACATCCCTCATAAGTCCCTGACCACCAAGATGACGGCTGTATATGATTGGGAGTTGTCAGAAGAAGCTTCCCGCCACTTAAAGAATGTGGCGTAATATCAGGGATCATAATAATACTAGGATCATCGATGGCTTCCATATGTATTTGATTTAGAGCTAAGTCTTCTGTTTGCCCTTGCTTAACGGCTGATATTCTAAGTCCAATATCAAAAGAGAGTATACGGTTATTGAGAAAATCCGCAACAAAGAGCTTCCTATTCTGAGAATCATAAAAAATTCCGGAAGGACTTGATATACTGCTTGAAGAAGTCACTAGCTTACTGGATGTAAAGTCAGCCTGACCAAGGACATAGGAAGCATTCATCCCGTTTGTTATCCCTCCCGATAGATTGAAAACTATGACTCGACCATGGCCTATATCAGATATAAAAAGCTTCTCCCTGTCCGAATCATAGGCGATGCCTAGCGGAGACCGTATGTTGCTTTGGGAAGGTATATTGCTGGAATTAGTAGATGTAAAGTCAGCCTGACCAAGGACATAGGAAGCATTCATCCCGTTTGTTATCCCTCCCGATAGATTGAAAACCATGACTCGATTATTCGAATAATAATCACTAACAAACAGCCTCTGATGTTGAATGTCATACAGTATACCAGTAGGCCCCACATGGCTAAACGTGTTTTGAGCAGCACCAGAGAGTTTACTCGTAAAGTCAGCCTGACCAAGGACATAGGAAGCATTCATCCCGTTTGTTATCCCTCCCGATAGATTGAAAACCATGACTCGGTGGTTCCCCATGTCAGAGATAAAGAGTCTTTTATTCCACGAGTCGTAGGCAATCCCACTAGGGCCATTGGCGCCACCAAATATTCCTGCTGAAAGTCCAGTCGTTCTACTCGTAAAGTCAGCCTGACCAAGGACATAGGAAGCATTCATCCCGTTTGTTATCCCTCCCGATAGATTGAAAACCATGATGCGGTAGTTCCCCTTGTCAGATACAAAGAGTCTTCCATTGTCAGAATCATAAAATACCTCTGACGGCCAATACAACCTATTCTGAGTTCTTCCATTTGCCGTTGACGTGAAATTTGTTTGACCGATAACATAGTCAGCCGTTTTATCTATTATTTGGTTTTTGTTATCAAGCTTAAAAACCAGAACTCTGTTGTTGCTCTCATCAGATACAAACAAACGATGGCCTGACGAATCAAGAGTTACCCCCTGGGATCCATCAAATTTGTTATCACCAGATCCACTTACACTTGATGTGTAGTTGTCTTGCCCCAGAAGGCCAGATGCATCTAGTAACTTAGCACTCGCAGATTCCCCTCCTAGAAAAGATGGGATAACAGAAAGGGCAAATATAACCAAAAATACTATTGATGCAGTAATAAATAACTTTCTAGACATTTTTTTATTTCCCTTTAAATGAGAGGTATACAACCTCTTTAAGTCCGTTAAATCTAATATCAACACGCTTACCCTCCTTTATATCAGAAAGTTTCGCATTTTGCCACACTCGTGTTTTCCTATCCATTGCCAAGACTTCTCTTTGTATAACTGACGAGTCTGTAACATCAAAGACCAGATCTTTACCTGTACCTTCTATAGTAATCTTCTTTCTCTGAATGTTTACAGATGCTACTTGCGCATTTTTCATCTTGCGTTCTAACGAGGGGTCACGAAGTTTCCCAAGAAGTGTTGCATTTTCCCTGCTTTTCTCCTGATTTTTTTCCTTTTCATTACTAAACTGAAAAGAAAAATATCCGCTCAACATTACAAACAATATGACTATAAGAGCTAAGGTTATAACTAACATGTTCTTACCTTGAGAACTCTTTTTTTCTGATTTTACTTCTATGATATCCTCCTTTACTTTTTATCCCTTTATTTTCAAATAATAACCCTTAATTTATCTGTTTGGGGAGACAGGATCAACTACAGACTTAGAATTAGACCGGACTTTCAAGGATTGTTTACAGTTTGCATCATTGACACTATAGAGATTAGTAAATGAGGAAGCAGAAACACCTGACATACCAGTAATGTTTAGCTTAACCGGTACAGTCGGCTTAGTAGCACTATACGTGTGAGAAACAGGTATAACTGGATTTGAGTTGACTGTTCCGTCCTGCCAGTTTATATTCCACCTTACCTTTGTTAAATTCACCCTGTAGCTAGGGTCAATCAATGCAGCATATCTTGATAAAGGAGCATAGTATATTATTCCTGTGGGAGAGATTGCCCTTGTTGATTGACCAAGTATGAACTCTAAGGGGTTAATCTTCAAATCACAAGACAGAACTCTCTGGGGAACAACCCAGAACCTATATGACTTCATCCCACTTGGATCACTAAGATTAGTAGTATGTCCGACCTTGGCTGTAACTTCTATTTGATATGCTAAATCAGGATTAGTGAAAAGTCTCGTTTTTGTAAATGACTGCGTACCCTGTGACGTTTGGTTAGTCATAGAAAAATCTGTTCCTCCATCATTATAGTCAAAATATCCGTTACCACCACTATACTGTACTGGCGAACTACAGTTTGTGCCATCGCATGCCCTTACAGTCTTCATCGACCATTGAACATTAGTCAGCCTATCAGACTTGTTTGTGTTATGAGTAAGTCTAAATCTAAATCCAACACGTGTTCCGGAAACTACTGTTGACTTAGTAAAGCCAAGTCTGCCATTAGAAGGGCCGTACCTACCGGCATCAAGACCGGATATCGGTGTCAGGGTTGTGGTAAGGTCATCTTTATTCGGATCTTCATAAGTATTTTCAAAAGAAGCTGTGCCGGTTCGGTTTAAGTTTGTCAAAGTGATATTACTGCTCGTGTCTCTCTCTACATCCCATGGAACATCAATATCTTTTTCAACAACTCTATAGAGACAGTTGCCTCCATTGTCAGCGCAATCCTTGGCTGCATCTTTCTCCGGCAAAGTAACCCTCACACTACCTGATTTACTTGCGGCAGGTATGGTAATCTGAGCTTTGGTCACTCCGCCGGCACCCCAGGTACCACCGGGGTTATATCTTTGAACTTCATAATTCCAAGTGTGTTCTTTGCCATCATTCCCTACTTCATTTTTGTCGATAGTAATAGTGTAAGGAGTTGGAGCACAATTTATCTTTTTCGGTGTGGCACTTAATAAATAGGGGCCTCCATCGACAGCATTGAAGCCATATGCCCAAATCCAATGGTCTTTACCATCTTTGAGACTATGACCTGCACTGTCAGTATCAGGTACCGCCATTGAGAAACCATGACCCCCCGATCCTCCGCATACTCCTGCAGATACTATGTCAGGTCGGTACTGATTAGCCGAACCAACTGGGAGGTATCCACCTCCTGAATCCCATTCTGTAAGATGTGGCGTCTGATAGAGATGTATCGGTGTTTGGTGGTTTATATTTCTTAGGTCACATGCCCATCCGGATGTTACTGTACAACTAGCAGCATCATGGTTGCTCCTGACTGCGTGACGGAGCACAATTCTCGTGTCCGGAACATATCCGAAAATTTCGTGGAAGTCATTAGTGCCCCAATACCAAAGCTTAATCCAACCATTACCCATATCTTGTGCCGCATAGGAGTTTGAGGCTCCCCCATATGTATAACCATATGGAAGATGTACGTATAGTATTAAAGCATTGCAGCCACATGCAAAGCCATAGGCATTACCATAGGTGATGCCTCCACCATCCATCTGAGCACCCTCACCAGATCTAGCCCAACCATCTCCCCAAGTAGACCAGTTTATTAGATTGCCAAAAAACTGACGGGTAGGGAAATATACATACGCACCATTGTTACTTCCTCCCTGACAACCTTTCCAACCCAGCCATGATGCCCAACCTCCACCATTATCAGTACTATAAGTAACCTGAACACCAGACATGGGCGTTCCTCCTTCATCCACTACAAGTGCATGCAAGCCCGCAGTATCATTAACGCTTGCCTTTGCTACCTTCGCTGCAGAAAAAGCAATCACGAAAACTGCTAAAATCAAAGATACCGATAAAAGTCTTTTCATATCTTTATCCTTTCTGGGTATTTCTTGATATCATATTCTAGGGCTTTGCCTGCAATCCACTTGTCAAAACTGATCGTTTCACCATCATTACCTTTACCATTTAGATAAACAAGCGCCTTCATAACATCCCTGGTGCCTTGTCGCACCCCAAGTTTGACAATAGCTCCCTGCCTCTTTGACAAGTCTTCTTTGATATCCAAAATATAGAAACCTGCTCCAGACTTATAGTCAAGCTTATCTAGCTGACTTAAAAAGTCTAAGTCTTCTCCCTCCCTACCTTGTGAAAAGAATTCTCTATCAAACTTATTCCCAAAAGCAACTGTATAAGGTTTCCATGCTGAGCTACCTATAACTTTATCAGCCTTTAAGCTCTTCAGCTCCTTGTCAAAATCTGTCTGACCACTTGCTAGCCGGCTTTTGGCTTTTTGACAATATTCACCAGCATACGACTTCTGCTTTGCTATGAGATTATCAGCTTTCTGCTCTTTGTCTTTCATATCCAAAGCATATGCCCTGTCAAATCGGCAAAAGAGAACATACCCTTCTCTCCAAGTTAGCATAGACGATTGTAGTTTATTTCTCCCAACCTTAAGTCTTACGAAGTTTCTATATATCTTTTGTATGTTGCTTTCACTTGAATCATAATTTACAAAAGTACTTTTTGCAGCAGTTGCCAACTCTGCATCCGTAACAGTAATATTCCTTTTCGCAAGTTCTTTATCTATAATTTTTAGATTAACCAGATCATTTAATACAGGCTCCTTGAAGTGTTCATCTAAAGAACCGGGATCCTCAGGAGTACCCGAGCCAGTAGTGGCAAAAAGCCTCTCTTTATAATCCTTAAGGTAGATATTCTCACCATCAACAGTAGCTACTACATCTGAAGCAGCCTCTTTATTTTGATTGATTATATTAGAAGGGCTAAAATAGTTAGGATATAAATATATACCACCAACAACTACCCCTATAACTACCAGTATTGCTATGGTTATCCCAAGCGTTCTCTTGTTCCTCATTTTTACTCCACTGCCAGGTAAACTATCTCATCATTCCCATTATATATTACCGATATTTTACTGCCTACTTTTATATCACTCAGGGTAGCATCTTCTAGATTCTTGTACTTTTTGTCAGCAGAAAGTACAACTTTTTTAACGTCTGAACTGTCTATGACGGAAAGGGTGATTTCTTTCTTGCCAATATCTAAAATGGTTATCTTTTTATTCGCAACATCTACCTTAATCACACTGGTACTTTTAACTGAGCTCTCATATCTTGAGGTGCGAAGCTTTGTAGTAAGCTCAGCAATCTTATCATCTTTGGATTTATCTACTGTTATAGTCCCCTTTTGTAAATACAGATAGACACTTAAAGAAGCGAGTACCAAAACCAAGACTACTAATATAATAGTTACTATACTTTGAGAACCATTTTCTTTGTTCATATACCTACCCTCTCCTTATTATAAACTACTTATACTTTATTTGTTCTGCCCCTTCTTGTCAACGGAATGATTATGGTTTATCTGTTTGGGGAGACAACATTCGTATGGATTGTTGAGGTCTGATTGGTGATGACTTTAGGAGACGGACAAGCAATACCTGTAGAGTTTACTACAATATTTCCTCCACTATCTATTAATGAGTATGACGTAGACTTGGTTGGTTTGATAATAATACTAGATAAACCAGCAATATCTATATCGGGATATATTGTTGTGGAGTCAACTGTCGATGTCCGCCTAACTGATACAGCTGCTGCCGGAACATCTGACCAAGAAAGGGTAGCAGATTGTCCCAGATAGATAGATACTACACTGCTACCGTTAATTTGCAATGAACATTCCGGTGGATTTAAGATAGTAGTGCAAGTAGTCGCATCACCATCACTGTTCTTAACGGTTAAGGACAAGGTGTCCCCAGGACGTCTAGTAGTGTTGCACAAACCATTGAATAGGTTTAGTTGAGATGCGGCAAAGGAATCATATGGGGATGAAGCACCTTTCCTGGTAGCATCATACTGTGCATTAACGGCATTTGTTGAACTCCAGTCCAGACAAGTTTCTTCTGACGGGCCCGTCCCAGGATTAGAAATCGAAGAGGGCGTGACAGATATATTGCACTGAGGAGTCGGTGCCTTCGGCTTAAGTTCAACTCTTGCGACATAGAAACTACTGTTTGCTGTCGTGATATTCCAACTGCACTTGTCTTCGATACAACTAACGTTATGTTCTTGTTGCCAAGGACCCCCAGCTGCATACATTACATAGTCAACCGTATAACCGGTATTCGTCAGGTCTATGGTTTCTATGAGGGGATTGCAAAAACATAGAAAACCATAACCATTTGTTCTTGGGTTCATCTCTGTGAAACCTGCATAACCTATAACAGGCGTACTATCAAGACGATTCCCACTATACGAAACTACTCTAGGGGAAGCGCCTTGAAGCTCAAAGAATAAATGGTCAAAATCATTGAGACGTACTATAGGGTCTGCCTCATCATAGGATCCTTTATAGTCATGATGAGCGATAGCAAGTGCATGATCATCTCGATTCTTATCAGTGTCGTGCTGACAATTCTCCGGGTGCTTATCGCAAGCAGCTATAGTGCACCATCTATGAGAATTAGTAGAGGTGGGGGTGGTTGTAGTGGGATCGACAGCTGGATCAGGCTTAGGTTCATAATAATCATCGTTCCCGCTCTTATATGAAATCGACGCCATACTCAAAACATCGTCAGCAGTACCATCATGAGTAAATAAATAAGTCTGTACTGTTGCGGCATAAGCTTGTACTTCTTGGGGCATCATAATAAAGGGATATGAGACAATCAACGTCAACAGAAAGACAATATATTTTTTTGTCATATTTATTCCTTTATCCTTTCTATGTAGGTTTTGACATTGTACTGACTTCTTTTCTCCTTGAACCATGTTTCCATATCAATCGCTTCACCCTCATTGCCTACACCTTTCAGATAAACTACCGCAAAGAAAGCGTTTCCTTTATCTTTGCTTAACATATCTTTGATAGTTAATGTGTAAAAATTATCTTTTTTTTCGGGTTTAATCTTTGATATTTGCTCATATTCATCATATACAAAACTAAAGTTTTCAGGAGAGAATCTATCTTTATTAAACATCACCCCAAAGGCCATAGAATAAGGTTTCCAAACCGACTCACCAATAGTAGCATCAGCTTTCACCCGAGCTAACTCCTCCTCATAACTAGCACTTTTGTTTTCTAAGCGATCCTTCGCCCCTTGACAGTATTTCTGGGCATACTTTCTTTGCTTTACTTTGAAAGCTCTGGCCTCTTTAGGTTTCCCTACCATATCATCCTGATCGGCTCTATCAAATCGGCAGAAAAGAGAAAATCCCTCCTTCCATGTCAGAACTTTTTCGCTTAACTTCTTTGACCCTAGTCCCAATCTGGCAAAGTCTCTATATGCTAGCTTGATTAACTCGCTGGCAGCATCATAACTAGGGTATATTTTCTTTGCTTCCGTAATAATCTCTTCTTCTGATAGAGTGATGCCTTTTGCAGTTAATTCTTTGTCAATGATTTTAAGGTTAACTGCTTGATTTAATATCAACTCTTTCAAGCTAGGGTTAGAGACAGGACTTTCAGGAGTTCCTTTCCTGGTTGCAGTAAAAAGCATCTCATTATAATCCGTGAGATACACTTTCTCGCCCGCCACTTCGGCTACAACAGGATTTTTTGAATCATTGTTTAATATAAAATAGCCTACACACAATCCCGTAAAGAGCATAGTCAGAAGGATAAGCAAACAGGCTAATAGTTTCTTCTTTGACTTTTTCGGTTGGTTTAGATCATTTTCAACCACTTATAATACCCTCATAGAAACATAAAATAACTTAACATAAGTATAACAGCAAAACAGTGGAAGGTGTCAAGTTTAAAATATGTTGGAATGCAGAAAATACAAGAATCGTTAGAAGTACCACCCCCTCGCCCGAAAAAACAACTTTCACATACCAAACAGCTAGAACACTTACATCTTTCATGCTAAAATGATTTGATTAATTTAGAGAGGATTTATGGGATTATCTATCGGTATAGTCGGACTACCAAATGTCGGTAAAAGTACGCTTTTTAATGCTTTAACGAAGAATCAGGCAGAGGCTTCCAACTATCCTTTTTGCACCATCGATCCAAATGTTGGTATTGTCGAGGTGCCCGACGAAAGGTTGCAGAAACTAGCTGAGGTCATACCTACACAAAAAATAGTCCCAGCTGCTGTTGAGTTTATAGACATCGCCGGCATAGTCAAGGGAGCTGCAGAAGGAGAGGGCCTTGGCAATAAATTCCTCGCTAATATTCGAGAGTGTGATGCTATAGCTGAAGTAGTGAGAGTCTTTACTGACAAGAACATAACTCATGTTTCTGGAAACATAAATCCTGCTTCTGACATAGAAACTATCAAGATGGAGCTAGTCTTAGCTGACCTTGAAACTATAGGGAAGAGGATAACTAGGTTGACTAAAGAAGTGAAAGGTGACCCAAAACTAAAAGAAGTCTTAACATTGGCACAGAGAATCCAAACCGATATGGAGCAGGGGAAGGCAGTTCGAGAGCTAGGTTTGTCTGAGAAAGAAATTGAAAAGATTAAGGATTTAAATCTGCTTACTATGAAACCTCATATCTATATATTCAACGTGGACGAAGAGCATCTTTCATCAGATAATTTCCAATTTCCAATTTCAAATTTCCAATCAAATCCCAATGATAAAATATCAAAGAAAAAAGATTCCGGAAAAGACAGGATAATGACTGACCGGGATAACAATGATGCTGTTATAATCTCTGCAAAGATAGAGTCAGAACTGAACGAACTTTCTGACGAAGAGAAAAAGGAATATTTAGCTGAACTCGGCCAGAGAGAAACCGGACTGAACACGCTGATACGAAAAAGTTATGAGCTTCTCGGCCTCCAGACTTACTTCACTGCCGGTGATAAAGAAATCAAGGCATGGACTATTCATATTGGCGACAAGGCGCCTCAAGCAGCAGGTGTTATCCATACCGACTTCGAAAAAGGATTCATCAAGGCAGAGACCGTCTCATGGAAAGAACTGGTTGAGAACAAAGGTTGGACCGTAGCAAAGTCTGCCGGCAAAGTCCGTCTTGAAGGTAAGGATTACGTTGTCAAAGACGGTGATGTAATGGTGTTTAAGTTTAATATATAAAGACAATCAATGGGAAAGAATTTTTTACAAAATGGGGAACTAACTGAAACTACAGATCAGATTCTGCATGTAGTAAACTCATTCAACTCTGAAGGGTTAGACTTTGTCCAAGATATTTTGAAATATTTAAAAACATTTCAGGAAAACCGAAATGTTCCGAACAAACACACAAATATCAGAACTGCTGACCAGACGATACAAGATAAGCTCCTTACTGGTTGCACGGATTACGCGCTCGTCTTTATTGCCTTAATGCGAGCCAAGGGCATACCCGCAAAATACATTGAAACTATTGAAAGGGGATGGCTTGAATCTCAAGAAACAGGAGTATTCAAGGGCCATGTTATTTCTGAGGTGTCAATAAAAGGGAAATGGTACTTGGTAGATCCATCTACAGGCGAGCTATTAGATTATTTCCCCAAGTACCTAGTGATTTATGATATTGGTCTAGACACCTTGGATATAGGACTAACTAGTTCTGAGACTCTAAGAGATAAATTTATAGAGTTTAGGGCAAGATGGCAAAAACAAAACTTAGATGCTTAGCCATAATATAAATATAATATGTTTTCATCTTTTATTAAGATACCTGGTCAAGCCAGGGATGACATTAATTTGACAGCCACAACAGAAACTCTTTGTTCCCCTTGGCCCCGGTTATCGGTGACTCCGTCAGACCCTTTACTTGAAATCCATTCTCTTCAACAAACCTCGCGATATCTTCTACAACTTTTACCTGAACTTCATTATCCTTTATCACACCCTTACATTTGTCGGCTACCTCTTTGCCTACTTCAAACTGGGGCTTTATGAGCAGAACAGACTGCACAGCATACTCAGCGATTTGCCTTATCTGAGGTATTATTTTCTTGAGAGAAATAAATGAAACATCACATACAAAAAAGTCTATTTTTTCAGGCAAGGCTTCTATATCACGGAAGTTTGTCTTCTCCATCACAACAACCCGAGAGTCTTCACGAAGTTTCTGGTCGAGCTGTCCATAACCAACATCAACGCAGAAGACTTTCTTCGCACCTTTTTGTAGGGCAAAGTCCGTAAAACCACCCGTAGAGGAACCGACGTCACATATGACCTTGCCCTCGAAATCTAAACCAAAGTCTTCATACGCTTTTTGAATCTTCAGTGCACCCCTGGAAACATAAGGAAATCTTTTCTTGACTTCAATCTCAGAGTCTTCTTCAATCAGTGCGCCGGCTTTATCAACTCTCCTTCCGTCTACAAAAACTTGCCCGGACATCAACAAGGATTGGGCTTTGGTGCGAGTTTCCGCCAAACCCTTTTCCGTAAGTAGTATGTCAATTCGTTTTTTCATATTCTTATTATACTCTCTATCCCGACCTCACGGAAAAATAGTTAATAGAACTTAAAAATTTTGAATGTTCCCATAGGACAAATGCAGGATTAAATGAAATGGTTACTGATTTGAATGATAAATTTTTATTAGTTTTATCTATTGCGTAGTGCTAGTCGGGGATTTTTGATTCTACTTTTTCTAAAAAAGTAGATAAATGATAATGACTGCGAAGCAGTAAATACGAGAAAGCTTAGGAATTCCTCCAGCAGGGCTGTAATGACATGGAAGAGATTACTTTGCCCGCTCTACATATGAACCATCACGAGTATCTACTCTGACACGATCTCCCTTTTTGATAAAAAGAGGCACATATATGGTAAGTCCCGTTTCAATCTTTATCTGCTTCGTGGCGCCGGATGCCGTATCCCCTTTTAAACCCTTTTCTGCTTCGGTCACTAGAAAATCCATCTTTATAGGCAGGTCTATACTAATAGGATTCCCTTTATAATACTGTAACTGATAAGTTCCTCCCTCTAGTAAATACTTCGATGCATCGCCAATGAAACCTCCATCCAGAGCAGTCTGTTCATAACTTTTCTGGTCCATAAAGAAGTAACTCGTCCCTTCTGAGTAAAGAAACTGAGCCTTTTTCCTCTCAATCTCTACCGGAGAAAACTTATCATTTCCCTTGAAGTTTTTGCTTACAATTACTCCATTAACGAGATTTTTTATCTTCGTTCTTAAGATAGCTCCTCCGCGTCCAAGCTTCGTATGCTGAGATTCAAGGACTACATAAGGTTCCCTTTCGTACTCAAAAACCGTGCCTATTTTAAGATCGTTGATACTGTACATAATGATTTAGATTACTCGGTTTATGGGTCGGCAGGTTCATGGGGTATAAGTAAATCAAACTCCTATCTACAAACCGACTAACCAATGCACCCATTAACCAATTTATTTATTAACAAAGGGAAGTAATGCTATAATTCTAGCTCTCTTAATCGCTAGGGCAACCTGTCTCTGATGTTTCATACAGTTGCCGGTTCTCTTTCTAGACTCTATTTTTCCATATCCGGAAATGAACTTCTGCAAACTCTTGAAGTCTTTATAATCAATCTTCATTTTCTGGTCTATACAGAAACGGCATCCTTTTTTTGCAATAAATATAGTTTTTTGTGGTCTCTTAGAATGGTATGTCATCGATGTTTATCTCCTCTTCATCATTTTCTTCTTTTTTCTTCGGACTTTTCTCTTTTGCCTTCTTCGCTGGCTTTCCTGTCACATTAGCTTCTGAGAAATCTCCTCCATCTTTTCTGTTGTCTACAAATGCAATGTCTTGCGCCACTATTTCTGTTTTTTGTCTCTTAGCTCCATCCGTACCTTCCCACGATCTGGTTTGTAGACGACCCATAACATGTACTTTTCTCCCCTTTGTCAGATACTGGCTAGAAAGTTCGGCTAGTTTCCCCCAGACAACAACTTCGTGAAATTCAACTTCCTCTTTCTTGTCTCCGCTCTTCGCATCTTTCCATGAACGGTTTGTTGCCACACCAAAAGATGTCACTGCCTGACCGTTTGGTGTGTACCTGAGCTCAGGATCACGAGTTAAGTTTCCCATTACGATTGCCAAGTTTACATTTTGCATGGCTTTCTCCCTTTCCCCAACCTAAGCGTCGGGGTTGTTAGTTATTTTTCCCTAGGACTCATCCGGTCCTATTATTTCCTTTAGTTTTTTATCTAGTTCTTCTAGTCTAGTCTTTTCTTCTTTTTTATCCTCACTTTTTGCTGTTTTCTTCTCTTCTACGATTGCTGGCTCTTCTTTTTCTTTCTTCTCAACGATATTATCCTCTGTAATATCAGCTTTTTCTTTTTCTACTTGTTTCGTATCTTTTTTGGCTGTTTTTTCACTCTTTACTCCTGTAATCTTTTCCGGAGATTCAACACCTTCGTCGGATAAAACTATCATAGATCTTATGATTTCTTCTGATAATCTCAGGGTTCTCTCTACCTCTTTTATCTTAGCAGGATCTATCTCGATATTTAAGAATTCATATATACCAAACTTGCTCTTGTTTATCTCATAAGCCAGTTTTTTCTTGCCCCAGTCTTCTTCAACTATTATAGCACCCTTTGATTTTACTATAACACTCTTTACCTTTTCGGTAATTTTGTCGATGCTTCCTTCGAGATCTGGGTGTATAATGTACGTAATCTCGTATTTTTTCATTAAAAAAATTCCTTTCCACGGACCCTTGCGGGGCTCTTAAAGAAGAGCGAAGGGGAATAAGTTAGTTAATATCTAATCTAGATAATTATACATTATAAGGAGGCACGAGTCAAATGCAAAAAATGGCATCCGACTTCGAGAAAACGAATGTTATAACAAAGAGAGAAAAGATTATACTCGGAAGTCTACAAAAAATTATCATCAATCCGGATAACGGGAGGGTAGTAGGCATTATGTTGCGTCTACCCGGCAGGAGAAAACCAATGGTAGCAAATACTTCCGCTATAGTAGGCTTTGGCATGAACTTTATGATGATAGAAGATATGGAGTGTATCTCTATGCCCGATGAGATAATCAGGATAAAAGAAGTGCTTGATAGAGATGTCAACATTATAGATTCAACTGTAGTAGATGAAGATAAGAGAAATCTTGGTAAAGTTCGTGACTACTCTATAAATCTGTTAGAAATGAAGCTGGCTCGTCTATATGTCAGAAAAAAGCCATTCGTTAGCCCTTTCTTCAAAAACTTTATCATATCTGCTGAAAACATCGTGAAGATTGAGAAGAAGAAAATAACAGTCAAAAGTGGCTTAGTGAAAATCGGAAAGAGAATGAGAGGAAAAGTGAAGACACCAAAGGTAGCTCATACAAAAACCGTGCATACAATAAAACAACGCTAGAGCAATAGCGTTTTAGAATAACTTTCATTGAGATTCTTTTTACTTTAGACTATCTCGAATCTTTTTGGTAGCATCAGACTCCGTTTCTGCCCTGAGCTCCTCTAGCTCCTTATCAAACTCTTCATCAAGGATAGCAAGTTCTTCATCTGCTTTAGCTTCTGCCTGATCCAGTTCGGAATATGCCATATCCAAGTCTGCCTGCAGGCCATCACGCAGCTCAACTAAACTATCTCTGAGCTTTTTTATCTCTTCAGGATTTAGATTATCTTTTTTTGTAGTTGTCGTGGTGGTCATGTTATTCCTTTTATGCAGCTTCCTGTATGCCAGCTTTTTTTGCTTTTAATTCTGCTAATTTTTGCTTTTTCTCTGAAAGAGTCTTTTCCATCCATTCAATCTGTTTTTCTAGTTCTCCTATCTTTTCATCCTGCTCGGCAGTTTCCTCCGATTCTACTGAGTGATCACTTGCTTCTTCTACGCTATATAGTGGTCTCTCTTCGCTCTCTGTTGACTGGACAGGCGTCTCATAGGTAGTACCAGTATCTTCGTAAACATATGAAGGCTCTTTACTCCCCTCTACTGAATTTATGGGGATATCTACAGGTTCATCACTGCCTTCTCTGTGAACAGGTATGTCAGTAGCTTCCTGATCATACTTTTCATCCAATCTTCTCGAATCAAACTCCGCAATAATTTCATTTAAACGCTCTATCACTAGACGAAGACTATCCATCGGGTCTTCACTGTTTTCGCTGTTTAGTGCCCTCTCTATTCTTTCTCCATATGGAGACTCTGATTTTTCGTCTGAGATGAAGTTCCTTACTCTCTCTTGAAATTTACTTTTCATGCTCTCTTTTATCTGTTGGGCCTTGTTTTCAAAGTTCTCACGAATCTTTTGAGCTTTTTGAAGGAAACTTTCTTTCATCTGATCTACTTTGTTTTGTGCAGCTTCCTTTACTATGTCTCTGCCTTCTTGAGACTTTAAACCAGCACCAAACTCAATAGCGCCTCCTACACCAGAGGCTCCACTTTTCACTACATCCGATCCTATCTCAAACGCACCCCTTATACTAGAAGCTCCCTTTTTGACTTTCTCGGTAAAGCTGCCAACTTTATCTTTAACCCTATTATACCCTTTGGCAGTTTTACTTTCATGGATATTAGACCTCCCTATATCACGTATCTTTTCTCTCATACTAGGTTGAGGAGAGGATTCTAATCTATCTCTTCCTGGATTAATTTCTGCACTACTAATCATTTATATACCGCTTAAATTAATGTTGCTTAGCTCACTTTTGAGAGTATCTAGGTCTGAAAGGTCTTTATCATTTTCGGTATCAATATTCAAGTCATCTTCAATGGCTTTCAACTCTGCCTCACTTTGGTCAGCAGTTTGTCTTTGTGCTTGCTCTTGGGTGGTCTTTGCTGTTTTATCTGAATCCACTAGATTAACTCCAAAGTATACCCATCCCATAAAAGCTCCGCCCAGGATTACTTCTACTAACAAAATCGCTATAAGCGCCTTCATCCCTTTACTCATTTGCATCTCCATCGGTATCTTTGCCTGAGCTAATTGCATCTACCAGAAAGTCATGAGCTTCTTTGATTTTTGCTTTTGCCTGCTTCAACTTGCCTCCTTTAAGCAACTCTCTGGCCTCCCTCAAGCTTGATTTGGCTTTAGAAATATTTCCTTCTACTGCAGTCTTTCTGCTCTCATCCCAACCTTCTATTTTCTTCTCAATTTTTACTATCACACCGACCAATCTCTCTACAATATTCTCAAGGTGTGTTTTATGTATGGACACCACTACTTCCTTTACAATATCGCGGGTTCTTGCTATCTCTGTTTTGACTTCTTTTATAATCTTTTTAATTTCAGCTTTGGTTGTAGCCGTATCAATGAGAGACTTTTTTTCTTCCAACACAGCAATACGAGCATCTATCTTGAGATTGAGCTGACCTTTCGCATCATCTGATATATTCGGCATATTATTCACTCTGTCTCTAATCCTGTTTAGTTTGTTGATTACACTGTTTATGATTCTCACAGCTCTTTTTTTCACTTTATCAAAGTTTGCCTTTCTTACTTCTTCTTTTTTCTTTTGAGCAAGTGCTTTTCTCTCTTTAGCATCCCTATGAGGATCAAGCACGTCTACACTATTCTCATCAGTGGGAGTCAGAGCAAGAGCGAACGAATGTGATATAAACACTAGACCTCCTCCTATCAAGAAAGCTGTAAAAAGATATATCGTAAAAACTTTGAGAGATTTTCTGGTAATCATAAGTGTTAAGACTTTTACCCTCACTATATTCAACTAAAACAATACTAGAGCTATGGCAGTCTTGTCAATATCAGCATAGACTATGGTGAGAAAAGGCTTGACAAGGGACGAGAGAAAAAGTAAAATTAACCTTGTCGCTTGATAAAAAAGAGGATGTTGATGTTGACAATCATGTTGTGGGTAGTAGCCTTTGGCTTTACCTACAAAATCATAGCAGGTTAAAAGATTCCCCTTCGGGGGAATCTTTTACTTTAAGCATCCTCCGTCCTCTATAATCTCCTTGTAAATATCATATGAGAACCCCTTACGAGTTAGATTCTCGTAAAGTTTTTGTTTTTTTATCTGTTCCGGTTTTAAACTATACTTTTTGAGTACTTTTTCGGCTATCTTTCGAGCATTGTCAAGTTCCACTCCATGGTTCCTGCTACTAATAATTTTTTCTACTAAATCCTTATCTATACCTTTTTTTAAAAGCTCAAATCTGACTAACTTTTCCCCCTTCTTACTTTGTTCGACGTACCTCTCAGTGAAGTCTGCATCATTTATAAACCCTATAGTCTTGAGCTTCTCTATAACTTCATCAACTACTTGATTCTCAAACTTCTTATACAACTTATCTGTAAGCTCTTTCTCACTATGAGCCCTATATGACAGTATATGGAGCGCCCTCTCAAAAGCTTTGTTATTCTCATCAGCATCTTTAACCTTTTCTATATCTTTCTCTGATAAAATATCATCTTTTTTGAAATAGCTATCATTCAAAGTTTTTGCGCTCAGAGAAAACTTATAAACACCATCGAGATAGATGTTATATCTATCTCGCCTGGCTTGTTTCTCTATTTTGGTAATCTTTTTGCTGATAAAGCACCTACTTTTTCGAGAAATACCTGTCTCTGACTACCTTCCCTAGTTCCTCTGTTACCTTAGGATTGTCCTTCAGAAACTGCTTGGTTGCCTCCCTACCTTGACCTATCTTCTTATCTTTATACTCATACCAAGCCCCGCTTTTCTTGACTAGATCTTCCTTCACGGCTAAGTCCAAGATATCGCCGTACTTTGAAATCCCTTCGTTATACATGATGTCGAACTCAGCTGAGCGGAAAGGGGGTGCCACTTTATTTTTTACAATCTTTACCATTACATGATTGCCAATTACATTATCGCCATCCTTAATTTGTTCTTTCCTTCTGATATCTACGCGGACCGAGGAGTAAAACTTAAGTGCGTTTCCACCTGTCGTTACTTCAGGATTACCAAACATGACACCTATCTTCATCCTTAACTGATTTATAAAGATAAGAGTGGTATTTGACTTTGATATGGCCCCAGTCAGCTTCCTCAAGGCTTGTGACATCAAGCGTGCTTGAAGACCTAGATGCGAGTCACCCATATCACCCTCTATCTCAGCACGAGGTACAAGAGCTGCCACAGAGTCAACTACTATGATATCAACCGCGTTTGACCTTACTAGCGTTTCTGTTATCTCAAGCGCCTGTTCGCCTGTATCCGGCTGTGAGAGTAGAAGCTTATCTATATCTACACCGATGTTCTTTGCATATTCAGGATCCAGGGCATGCTCTGCATCAACGAATGCAGCTACACCACCTTTCTTTTGAGCTTCGCTTATTATATGGTAGGCAAGTGTCGTTTTCCCGCTTGACTCCGGTCCGTAAACTTCAATAATTCTCCCTTTTGGCACTCCACCGACACCCAGTGCGATATCTAGTGACAGAGATCCTGTCGGTATTACTTGTACGTCTAGCGCTTTCTTGTCTCCAAGCTGCATTATAGAGCCCTTTCCAAACTGTTTTTCTATCTGGTCTACTGCCATCTGTATGGCTTGGTTTTTCCCTGATTTCTCGTCCGTCATTTCTTCTCCTTTACCAATTACTAATATAATACTAATCTACTAATTATTGCTTAGATTTATAACTCTCTTAAAACTAACCTTATCATTACTAAAGTTTATAATAATTCCAAGCTGCCGATTGGAGATCTTTAAATATTCATAGACCTGCTCTATATCAGATTTTAAGAATCTACCACCCGCTTTTAACTCCACTACAACCTTACTATCGACTAAAAAGTCAAGAAACCTATTTGTTACGTTTATATTCAGGTATTCAACTGGTAACTTAAGCTGTCTATCATATTTAATACCAGATTTATTCATAGCCTCAGCAAAAGCTACTTCATAAGACTTTTCTCTTAACCCACCACCTAATTTATTATGTATGTTAAACGCAATTCCCACTAGTTTATAACTTAGCTTCGGATGTATTAAATCATTTCGTTTTCTCATTGATCCTCCTAGATAATTCGTAGATTAGTAAAACATTCGTAATTAGTAACTTTGTTACTTAGCGAATTTTAGATTAAATAAATACTGTTCCCGAACCTTGCTCTGCTTCTCAACCTTCATCAGACCATCCAGAAGCCTGTTCAGAAGCTCTCCTTGATACTTGATGACTGCATAACCGTTCTTCGTCATCCTCTGATATTCATAGAACAGTCTGCTGTAGAAAAGAACGTTCTCACACAACTTCATCGCCTTTTTATAACACTCTACTCTTTCCTTCTCATTGTAACATTCATATCCCAGTGCAACTAAAGCGTTAATCTCAGCTGCGTCTTCTTTCATTGCCTCCAGAAAATTACTATATTTTTTAATTCTTGCTGTCTTTTTCTCTACCAGCATCAGAAATTCGCTAGCTTTTCTTATTAGTTGTACTTCTATATACTCTTTCATCTCTACTCCTCTCTGAAGTTTTTAATAACCCCGATAACTTTACCCTGTATCATAAATGTTCCTTCTTCCGGATAAATTGGTTTATGTTTTGAATTAGTGCTCATCGGGTCAAAGGCTACTCCATCTTTAAACTTTCTCAACTTTTTCACTGTCGCTTCTGTGCCTATAAGGACAACTACTTTGTCGCCATTTTCTGCTGTATCTTGCTTCTTAAAAATTATGTAGTCACCTGAGTCTATACCAGAAAGATTCATAGAGTCTCCCTTTGCCGTCAGCATGAAGACATCCTGGTTTTTCTTCACCAATCTTGTTGATAGAGGTATCCAATCCTCAATCAGCTCTTCAGCATATATAGGCATACCGCAGGCAACGTTTCCAACCAAAGGCACATTCACAACATCACTATCATGAGAGTCACGAATGCTTCTGCCATCCAACACTTGAATACCACGAGCTTGATTCTCTAGCCTTCGTATTTGTCCTTTTTGCTCTAAAGCTCGGAGATGAGAGACAACCCCCATCGGTGATGAACAGCCAATCTTTTCCTGAAGCTCGCGAACCGTCGGCGCTCCACCGGTCTTATCAACAGACTCCTTTATCCAAGTCAGGACTTTTTTCTGTTTATCTGTTAATTCTTTTGCCATGGGGCACCTCCTTTTTTAAATAGTATACATAAGAATTATTTTGTATAGCATAAGTGTACACTATAGCTTATCCACAAGTCAATACTTTTGTATACCATATACTAGTAGACAAAAAATGACCTTACGACTAATCTCATTAATAATTAGATTTGCCTAGGAGCTTATTTTGTAAGTATGAGCATCACACGCCCTTGCCCCATCTTCTGAGTCTGTTGGTCAATAGCAGAGAAAACCGTGCTCCATGGATAAGCAGCACTCTGCCCCTCCTTAATCCCGGCATCATTAGTAATGGCCCCTTTTGAGTTATATCCCTTGATGAGCAATATATGGTAGACAGACTTCGGCCCATAATGAGGGTTTTTAAGCGCATGCGTCATAACCGGTACTAATACCGGATGACCGGCAGACAGTTCTCTTTTTATATCTTGAATTGTAATACCTTTGAAAACCCTTGGATGATATCCATAATACTGGCTGACAAATACCCCTAACTTTTCAATAGAAAGGTCTGGTTCCCGTCCATAATGACTTACCTGCCAATGCTTCATCTTTATCATTTCACTATTTGCTACATATGCAGGAATTATCGTGCTACCGGAAAATGTTTCCTTGCCAGATAGGAAGTAGTGGTACATCAGAACAGCCGCTTCCTCGCAAGACTCTTCATGAACAGCCCAGTTGACAAGAGGTGCTTGAACAGTATAGGGGACAGACAAAATGACTGAGGCTTTAACCACAGTTTTCTTTTGCTTCGGTTTAGTTTTTACATCAGAAACTTGAGCCTCTTCCTCTGTTCTGACGCTTATACCGTCTCGAGATTTATTGTTGACTTGATAATAATATATACCCGATGCAACAAGAAAAGTTACGATAGCTAAAACATAGAAGACTTTTCTTTTCCTTATGCCCATAGAGTATATCCTATCTATAGTTTGTAAACTGGAGAGGAATGTCGATACTAGCATCCGACTTCAGAGTCGTCATGACCCCTTGCAAATCATCCTTAGATGGTGAAGATACGCGGATAGTATCACCTTGTATTTGCGTCTTTGCCTTCGCATAAGCGTCACGGATAATCTTTGTAATCTTCTTCGCTTTCTCCTTATCCATGCCTTTCTTAAAAGAAATTCTCTGGCGAACATTACCACCTGAAGCATATTCTTTCGGACTTGTCTTATCCAAAATCTTCAACGAAAGACCTCTCTTTATCATCTTCGATTCCATGATGTCTGTCATGGCGCCAACCTTGTAGTCGTTGTCTCCAACTAGAACAAGACCTTTCTTCTCATCATCAAAGTCTATCGTAGAATCAGTACCCTTGAAGTCATATCTCTGTAATATTTCTCTCTTTGTCTGATCAAGGGCATTCGTAAGCTCCATCATATCAAAGTCGCTACCAACATCAAATGAAAAATCTTTTGCCATTTGTTATCTCCTACTTTATAAACTTTTTATCCTTTATAACATATCCTTCTTTACCCATCGGTCCTAAGGCCTTGTTATTCAAAAATATCTTCGTACTGCCTGCATTGTTAGTTGACACTACTATTTCTTTTTTGGCATTGAAAGTCTGAGTCGATCCAGGGAGCATTATATGTGCAAGATTTAGTTTCTCTCCATCACGGCTTACCTCTAACTCAACAGGATTTGGGCCAATAACAATCTTCAACTCCAGAGGATACAGATTCTTGTCAATGTTTAATGCACTTGCGGGAAGCTTCACTAATATTTTTCTTTCTAGGACAGTCTCCCTTTTCATCTTATTTACAGCTTTAATCTTAAGTACATTGATGCCATCCTGGAGACTTACTCTTTCTTTGAAAACACCGTTATCATCCGTTCCTACTCTCACATCATTAATGTAAAGATCTGATTCTCTGTCTGTCTGACCTTCAACATAGACATAGTCGTTTTTTGAAGTAACATTTTCATTAGGAGTCTTGATAGACAAGGTAGGTGGAGCGGTCAGTATCTTTATCTGCCAACCAATAAACACCATTATGGTGATGACCACAGCCAGTGACAATGCAGCTATCATTTTCTTAGGGGTTACAACAATCCTAGGAGTGTTTAGTGGCTTTACTACCGGAGCTTCCTTCTTCGCTCTCTTTATTCGTCTCTCTAGTCCTCTCTCCCTGGTGTAAGCATCTATTATCTTCTTGGGTTTTAATCCTAGATACACTGCATAGTTTCTCAGGAAACCTCTCACATAAACATCAGGAGGAAGCTTCCCATAGTTACCTTCTTCCATATATCTTATATGTTTGGCGGGTATTCTGAGTGCTCGCTCGACATCCTTTATATCCAGATGAAGAGAGTTTCTCTTCTTAGCCAGTCTTTCACCCAGAGATTCTCTTTCGGAGACAGTGGTCCTTGTAAACTTTGCCGGGGTCATATTAAACTTCTACCTCTGCTTCGCTATCAATGATTTCTGAGATATCACTTATCAAAACATCTCGTGGTCTTGAGCCGTCAGCCGGTCCGATAACACCTCTTTCTTCAAGTAAATCTAGCAGTCGTGCTGCCCTTGCATAACCTATACGCAAACGTCTCTGCAAAAGTGAGGCTGATGCCTTGCTCGAACGTATCACACAGTCTACAGCATCGAGGAAGAGATCATCGTCAGGCACATCAAAGTCTCCACCTTTGACTCCCCCTACCTTTTGCTCTAGGACTTCTTTGTTATATTCAGGGCTACCATTAGCTTTTACAAAGTTTGTGACTTCAGTTACTTCTTTTTCGGAGATCAGTGTACCTTGAATTCTCTTCGGTTTTGAAAACTCCGCTGAGACAAAGAGCATATCGCCCTTCCCCAGTAACTTTTCAGCTCCAGACTGATCCAGTATAGTTCTCGAGTCCACTTGTGACGCTACAGAAAAAGCAATTCTGGTTGTTATATTAGCCTTTATGAGACCGGTAATAACATCGACAGATGGTCTCTGAGTCGCCAGAACCAGATGGATGCCAACTGCTCTAGCCATCTGGGCTAGTCGACATATCAAAGCCTCTACTTCCTTGGAAGCTACTGCCATAATGTCAGCCAGCTCATCTATAACTATCACAATGTACGGCATACCCTCCTTGCCCTTTATAGCATTATAGTCAACTATATTCCTCTTTCCGGCTCCTTGTAGAAGTTGATAGCGTCTCTCCATCTCTATGATAGCCCACTTGAGAGCCGACACAGTTTTCTCTGGTTCCACAATAACAGGAGCCAAAAGATGAGGGAGATCGTTGTATAGAGACAGTTCTACTCTCTTTGGATCTACTAATATGAGCTTTAGCTCTCCAGGCGAGTTCTGATACAGGAGACTGAGAAGGAGAGAGTTAATGCAAATAGATTTACCAGAACCCGTTGCTCCTGCAATAAGCAGATGAGGCATCTTCGTAATGTCTGCTATCTGCGGATGGCCGGATACGTCAAGACCTAGCGCAACAGCTAGCTTTGAACGCCGATTCTTGTATGTTTCAGAAGTTAGAATATTCTTTAGTCTCACCATAGCTGTTTTCTGATTTGGTATTTCAACGCCTACAAGGGATTTCCCCGGTATTGGAGCTTCAATCCTGATTGGATGAGCCGCTAGAGCTAAGGCTAAGTCTTTATCTAGGTTCGTAATCTTTGATAGTTTTACACCATCACTAGGCTTTAGTGTATACTGGGTTACCGTAGGTCCGACATTGACGTCCCGCATTGCTACATCTATGTTAAACTTGCCTAAAGTTTCCTGTATGATAGCTGCATTTTGCTTCACATTTCCGCTATCTGCCTTCGTCGTACTATCTTCCAGCAGATCGACTGATGGAAGCTTCCATCCTTTGTCTTCACCAACCATCATAATCTCTTGTTCTTTAGGCGCAACCGGTTGTTTGTTTTTACTTGAGACATCTTTACCGGAGAATGTAGCTTCATTAATTTTGATATTTTCTTTAGGTCTTTTGCCCTCTCCTTCGTCCTCTTTACTAGTAAAAAATGTAATGATTTCGCGAATAGATGTGTCAGTCGCCAAAATAAAACCGACAATTAAAGTCGCCGTAAATATAATAAATGAGACCGGAGAATTAAATATCTTCAGTATCTGGACAGCAAGAACCGAACCCAACATTCCTCCACTGCTCTCCTGGACTAAGGAGCCCAAAGCTATCTGGGACATCGCGCAAAGAGACATGATGAAAACTGCTAGTCCAAGTATTGAAACTTTAGTTACCGGATATCTTTCCGGCTTAAAGAGCCCATATCCTATACCAACCAATATTATAGGCATAAAGTAAGTTACTAGACCGAAAACACTTATAAACTTTGAGAATATAATTATCGCCCAGCTTCCACCAACGTTAAATGTGCCGGCAAGCAGTATAACTGCGAGGATAAAGAGACCGACAGCTACTATCTCACTGATTATTTTTGGATTTAGTTCTGCCTCTTGTTGTCTTTTTTTGTTTGTCGAGCCCTTCGGCCGACCCGGTCTTTTGTGTCTACCCATGTTTTCCTAGTTTAATTCAGACTAATTATAGACTAATTCTGATTTTTTTAGAATGCTGAATTTTGTTTCTTGTTAAAAATCCCAAGCACTAAATCATAAATTCTAAACAAATAATAAACTAAAAACAAGCTGCGACTATCGAAGATAAAGAAAGGATAAAGTGAGCAAAGATTTTGAGAATAATGTTGTCTGAGCGATTAGCGAGTTCATTTTTTCAAAACTGAGCGAACTGAAATCCGACACTTTGTCGCCGCCATAAGTCGCGATTTTTACTCTACTTTTTATAAAAAAGTAGAAAAATGAGTAGAGAGAGGTCCTCACCCATTCAGGATGACAAAAGATGGATTCCCGATTGGGTCGGGAATGACAACAAGGTTAAACCTCAATGACTACCGCAATAACCATCGGACTTCTTTTCGTAAAATTATAAAGATACTGACCAACCTGATCACGAATCTTAAGCTTCATCTTTGTCCAGTCAGGAAGTGGTTCTCCCTCACGTCTCATCATAAGTTTCTTCACTTCATTCCTAGCGTTTTTTACCAACTGTTCGTTCTCCCTCATATATATGAACCCTCGAGATATAATGTCCGGAGAGGTTAGAAGCTGACCTGTCTTCTTACTGACAGTACAGATCACTACGAACATTCCTTCAGTCGCCATGACTTTCCTATCGCGCAAAACTATTTCTCCTATATCACCCACACCCAGGCCATCGACTAGGACTATGCCGTTTTGAACTTTTTTCTCAGATAATACAACCTTGCCATTAGCAACTTCAAGAATATTGCCATTATCCAGAACGAATGTATTTTCCTCCGGTATACCTATGCTTTGAGCCAGCTTGGCGTGTTGTACCAGATGATGTATCTCTCCATGCCATGGGATAAGATACTTTGGACGAACAAGCTCCATCATCAGCTTTAGTTCCTCTTGTCCCGGATGCCCCGTGACATGAGTTCTGTCGCCTTTTTTCTCATCAAACACTACTTCTGCTCCTCTTCGAAGAAGATCGTCGACAACCGTTGTGATAGATGTTTCGTTTCCGGGGATAGGTGAAGATGAATAAACAATCATATCACCCTTGCCTATCTTTATCTGTTTATGTTCTCCTCTAGCCATCCTGGAAAGAGCCGCCATAGCCTCTCCTTGAGAGCCAGTGCTCATCACCGCGACTTGTTTGTTCGGAAACCTGCCTATATCCTGAACCTTTATAATAGTGTCTTGCGGAATCTTCAGATATCCCAGCCGTACAGCTACTTCTACGTTCTTCAGCATGCTCCTACCTGAAAAGGCGAGCTTTCTTCTATGTTTCTTTGCAGCATTAATAACAATCTGGATACGATTAATCTGAGAAGCAAATGACGCAACAATGATACGTCCTTCTGCTTTTTCAAAGATATTATCAAAAGTATCGGCGACAGTGCTTTCACTGACTGAGAATCCCGGTACCTCAGAGTTTGTACTATCAGAGAGTAGGGCGAGAACGCCTGCGTCTCCTAGTCTTGACAGTTTAGCTATATCTGTTTTTTGCCCATCAACCGGAGAATGATCAAATCTAAAGTCTCCTGTATAGATGATTCTTCCGGCAGGCGTGTTGAGTACTATACCTACTGCATCAGGTATAGAGTGTGTCACTCTAAACCATTCTATCTCAAATACTCCCAGCTTCAGCTTATCTTTATCCGGGTCTATAACATTTATTTTCATACCTCTTGATTGAGGATGCTCACTCATCTTTGCTTCGATAAGACCGCAAGTAAGCTTCGGCGCGTACAAAGGTACATTGAACTGATGCAAGATATATGGAATTCCTCCGATGTGGTCTTCATGACCATGAGTGATGAGGACGCCTTTTATCTTGTCTTTCTTGTCATTTAAATACGACGTATCAGGTATCAGATGGTCTACTCCTAGCATGTCGCCATCCGGGAAACCATAACCCATGTCTATGATGATGATGTCATCTTCATATTCATATACGGTCATATTTTTACCAACCTCACCCAAACCACCCAGAGGGATTATCTTCAGTACTCCCTTCCCTGATGTACTAGGTTTCGAACTATGCATGACTGCTTCGTTTTTTGTTTTGATATTTTTCTGCTTTATAGCTACGTCATGAGCTGTAGGCATCTTTCTTCTTGTTTTGTTTTTCGTGTTCATTTTATTGTTTTTTCCTTTCATGCCCACACTTAAGTAGGCCTCTTTTTAGAGTTCTTTATCTTTTAAAATAGTTTAGTTTGTTTTGTTTCTTTATTTTCTTTACTCTTACTCTTTAGATTTTCTTCTTCAATTTTTTTTAATATTTTTGGTATTCTGCTGAAGTCAGTTTCTAGAGTTTCTTTCATATTGCTGTTATATATGGCTACGGCGGGATGATACAGAGCTAGAAACACCTGTTTTTTTCCGTTAAATTCCTTTCGAAATGCATTCCCATGAACTTTTGATATCTGCATAGTAGGGAAGAAACGGCTCATGGCATGTCTGCCTAGAAATACTATCAGTTTCGGGTCTATAATTTTAATTTGTGCCTTAAGAAAGGGCCAACACATTTGCGCCTCTTCAGGAAGTGGATCTCTGTTGTTTGGCGGGCGATGCTTCAAGACATTTGCAATGTATACATCTTTTCTTCCCCAACCCAAACTCTCTATCAGTTCCGTTAGCATTTGCCCGGCGCGACCGACAAACGGTTCACCTTGTAAGTCCTCCTCTTTCCCCGGAGCTTCACCGATAAACATTACTTCGGCATCTGAGGCCCCAACGCCTGTTACGTCCTTCGTTTTCGTTTTATATAAAGTACATCGCTTGCATTTTGCAACAAGCTCTTCTATGTCCGACAACCTGTCGGCACAACTAATATCTTCCTCGGTTATTTTCATACCCCTCTGTCATTCCCGCGCAGGCGGGAATCCACGCATTTCATTAATTCCATAATTTTTTGAGAACTTCCAAACGTTGGATCCATGCTAGCACACATTCATGCAAAAGTCAAGACTATTTTAGAATCTTCAGCTCTGCTTTCATTTTTGCCAGGTCATATATCGCAAATGTCGCTTTTCCAAACTGACCGGCAACTTCTCCCGGATTGAGTAAAACCGTATTTTCAACCCTCTCCTCCCACGGAGTGTGGGTATGGCCGTAGAAAACTATGTTATACTTTCCGGACTCAGCCAAATCTTTGGCTTTATAGTTATTGTGAACCAAGGCAATCTTTTTATCTCCGACTTCAATCTCACCGAAGTCTTGAAACCACTCCACGTTCTCCGGGAATAGACCTGTTTTATCTTTTATATGATAATCTAGATTCCCAAGAACTAAGTAAACTTGGTCGAAGGTCTTAGAAACTTCCTCCAAAGTTTGTAAGTCCCCTGTATCACCACAACAAAAGCCTATACTAATCTTTACCTTGGCAACAATCTCTGTCACTTCCTGCCAACGAGTCAAGTTATCATGAATATCACTAAAAACTGCTATTTTCATAGTTTTAATTATACACTAATTTGTCATTCTGAACTCGATTCAGAATCCAGTTCTTAAACTATCTGGATTCCGGGTCAAGCCCGGAATGACAAAGGAGGGGTCTAGAGTTCTTTCTCAAAAAGTGTTTCACTTTCTTCAAAACCTCTGCTTGTATAGAAGTCATTTGCAGGCTGGTTCTTCTTCATAGAATATAGAAGCGCTCGGCTCGCTCCCTTGCCCTTTGCCCAGACCTCGAACTCTTTCATCAGCGCCTTGCCCACTCCCTTGCCTCTATGTTCCATATCAACAAAGAGATGGTCAACCTTCGCCAGAGTGACACCTGTTCTATGACTGGGCTTCTTCTTCATCTTCCCTGAGAGAAATCCGATGAGTTTTCCCTCATCTTCACTAACCAAGACTATGTGGTCATCACTTTCTATATCTGACTCGTACTGCTCTTTCGTTTCTTCGGACTTCGCCCATTCAGGATTAAATGTATCATCATGTTTTTCCCTAGTCTCTAGGTAGAGGGCATGGTTTAGCTCTTGTATATCCCCCACGTCTTCAACTGTTGCTTCTCGTATTTTCATAACTAGATTATAGACGAAATAAAAAATAATGTCATTCTGAACTAGATTCAGAATCTAGATAAACAAACTGGATTCCGGGTCAAGCCCGGAATGACAAGAGGTTTAAAAAAGACCCCCTTTAGGGGTCTTTTTATCTAGAGTTCTATTTCTTAACTGCTTTCATTGAGAGGTTGTTCCGACCTTGAGAGTCTATCTCCATCAGTTTCACATCTACTTCCTGCCCTTCTTTCAGCTCATCTGTAACTTTCTCAACTCTCTCATCTTTGATTTGTGAAATATGTACTAAGCCTTCCTTGCCTGGCATGAACTCGACAAATGCGCCGAAGTCCATAATTTTTACCACTCTGCCCTTATAAATCTTCCCGACTTCCGGCTCGACGGTTATACTCTTTATCCATTCTATAGCCTGGTTAGCACCCTCACCGCTCACAGCAGATATAACTATCGTACCATCATCCTCTATGTCTATCTCAGCACCTGTTTCTGCAATGATTCTGTTTATCATCTCACCACCCTTACCGATAACATCACGGATTCTTTCCGGATTAATCTGCATAGTTGTAAGTTTAGGAGCATACTTTGAAGTTTCTTTGCGTGGCTCAGAAATAGCCTTGTCCATAGAGTCCAATATTTGAACTCTAGCGTCCTTTGCTCTCTTCATTACCTCTTTCAGGAACTCAATGGTTAAACCCTTTACCTTTATATCCATCTGGATAATAGTCATGCCATCCCTAGATCCTGCTAGCTTGAAGTCCATGTCTCCGGCAAAGTCCTCTGCCCCCTGAATATCAGTTAAGATTACATGCTTCTTCGATAGGTCCCCATTCTCAGTCATAAGACCCATGGCTACACCTGCAACAGAAGCCTTGATTGGTACACCTGCATCCATGAGAGATAGGGATGAACCGCATACCGAACCCATTGAAGAAGATCCGTTTTCAGATAGGATTTCGGAAACAACTCTGACAGTATATGGAAAGTCTGCTTCGGCAGGTAGAACAGCCTCAAGTGCCTTCTCTGCTAGAAAGCCGTGGCCTATAGCACGTCGACCAGGAATCAGACGCTTGATATCTCCATATGAAGCTCCCGTATCTACATAGTGATGTATGTATCTCTTGTTGAAATCCTGGTCCATCGAGTCTATCATCTGTGCCTTTGACGGCGAACCAAGTGTAACTATAGAGAGTATTTGAGTCTCTCCACGATTAAATAGTGCTGACCCGTGAGTTCTAGGCAGGAGACTCACCTCAGAAGATAGAGTCCGCACCTCATCCATTTTTCTGTGATCCGGTCGTATACCTTCCTTGAGAATTTGCTTTCTAACTTCTTCCTTTATAACTTTGTCAAAGACTATCCCAATCTCAGCTTCTTCGAACTCATCCTTAAACTGTTCATGAACCATGTCTTCAAGTTCACTAATGATGAGATCCCTGGCAATTTTATCGTTGTGACGAGTTGCTTTACCGAGTCTGTCTGACAGATACTTTGATACTGCCTCATATACTTCTTCCCTTGGTTTGTGAAGTTCATACTTCAGCTCTTTAACCTTCATCTCTTTGACAAGTTCCTCTTGTGATTCAAGCATGGGTTGCATAGCTTTATGTGCAAAGTCGAGTGCCTCAGCAATTGTTTCTTCTGGCACTTGATCTCCGCTACCTTCAATCATTAGGATCGCGTCCTTGTTCCCAACTACCAAGATATCCATCTCTGACTTCTCCATATCTTCATATGTCGGATTTAGTATAAGCTTACCATCAACTCTTCCAACTCGTGCCGCACTGAGAGGTCCTTCGAAAGGAGCACCAGAGAGCATCAGGGATGCTGAAGCAGCATTTATGCCCAGTACAACCGGATCAATCTGTTCATCAAGTGATAGTGGGGTTACTATTACCTGTATCTCGTTCATATAACCTTTTGGGAACATTGGTCTTATCGATCTGTCTATCATCCTTGAACGCAAGATTCCAAGTTCGCTACCTCTTCCTTCACGCTTCACAAATCTAGAGCCTGATATTTTGCCCGTTGCATACCATTTGTCCTGGAAATCAACAAGAAGAGGGAAGTAGTCTATACCTTCCTTCATTCCATCTGAAACCACCACTGTTGCCATAACGATGGACTCTCCCATAGTTACTACGCAAGAACCACTAGCCAAACAGTTCAGCTTGCCGGTTTCAAACTTAAATGCTTGATCTCCAACTTTCGTTTCCAGACACACCGTGCCCAGCTTCTTTTCTTTTTCCATTCTTTCTCCTTCTGCCCCAAATCTTGAGTTCTTGGTTCAGAAAAAACTTGGATGAGTCGAAGTTTTAGTTCCACTCGTTTTAGTTTCCTCTGAAACCACAAAATAAGAGACTTTTTAATTTTTTATAAGTTACTTTCTCAAACCTAGCTTCTTCACTATCTCGTTGTATCTTTTCTTGTTACTTTTCAAGAGATAGTCTAGAAGTTTTCTTCTTTTGCCAACCATTTTAAGTAGCCCTCGTCTAGAATGGTTATCTTTTTTATGAGTCTTTAGATGATCAGTCAGTTTTTTTATATTCTCGGTAAAAATAGCAATCTGAACTTCGGGTGAACCGGTATCACTCTCATGAGTCTTCACTTCATCGATAACTACTGTCTTCTCTTCTTTCTTTAAAGCCATATTGTCCTTTTCTTTATTTGCTTATCAATTATACCAAAAATCTCCTTCAAGTTCAAGGCTCAATGTACAAACCATAGTGTTTATGTTAAAATATACCTAACCGTAGACGAAAAACTAGGAAAGTAGGGAGCATGAAAAGAAATCTTTATGCTCTCTACTTCAAGAGAGCGATAGATTTAACTTTCGGCACACTCATGTTGCTTGGGATCATGGCTATCTTCCCCATAACACTCCTTATGATGCTTTTGGTAAGACTGGACTCTCCGCAAGAAACCATTATCTTCAGTCAGGAGAGAATTGGGAAGAACTGCCTACCTTTCACAATCTACAAACTTCGCTCTATGCGCTTTGGCAAGCAGATATCACTCCTAGGCAAGATATTACGGAGAACAAAGATAGATGAATACCCCCAATTCATCAATTTGCTAAAAGGGGATATGAGTCTCATAGGTCCTCGCGCAATGCAGAAAATTAGGCTTGACGATTACTTCACTGCTGCTGAGCAGAAGAGACGACTTGTCGTTAGACCTGGCCTTATCCCTTCTGCTCCAAGACGAAAGACTGGTGAGGCTAAAGTAAAAATCCATGACTTGTCTTACATTCCTTCGCTGAAAAACGACATCATGATATTACTGACTGTCCTACCGACCTATTTTCTGCGAGACCATGGGTAGCACTACCAAAAACGGGCTACCCTTTTATTTTTTTCGCATCTTTTATATCATACTTGCCGATTTTTGTCCTGCGAAGTTCTGCCAGATATCCCTTAGTCCCAAGCTCTTCGGCTATGTCTGCTCCTAATGTTCGAATATAAGTGCCACTTGAACATTTAACTTTAAACTTCACAAGAGGATATTCGTATTCAATCAAATCGAGGGCACGAATTGTTACTTTCCGCTTTGGTATCTTAACATCCTCGCCTCTGCGTGCTTTCTTATATGCTCGCTCACCATTAATCTTGATGGCTGAGTGCGCCGGAGGTGTCTGCTCTATCTCACCAACAAACTTTTTTAAGACATTTTCAACATCTTCTTTGGAAATTGGAAATTGGTTATTGGGGATTGCTTGGATCTCGCCCTCTGGGTCTCCCGTACTACTCGAGAATCCAAGCATTAGCGTCGCTTCATATTCTTTATCCAGCTTCATAAACTCGTCTTGACGTTTAGTAAACTCTTTGCCAACTAACAGTATGAGGAGTCCCGTGGCAAAAGGGTCCAGAGTACCTGCGTGACCAATGGATTTGATACCGGTGATACCGCGCATCTTCGCCACCACATCAAAGCTCGTCCACCCGACCTCTTTATCAATTAAATAGATACCTTCTTGCATAGTCTAAGTATACCTCAAATTTGGCTTATAAAATGAAGCTTGGGCCTTACGCTTTCTTTTCTTCTTTGAGTTTTTCCCTCGCGAGTTCGTTTTTCTTTCTATATTCTTCTATCTTCTCTGCATCTTTTGGAGAGAACTTCTTCAGTATCTCTGATATGGGCATCAGAGATGACGTTTCATAGTGCACCTTAATTCCTGAGTCTGTCTCTTCCGACTTAGAATCTATGGAAGTCTCAACCTTTGAGATCTTTTTTTCCTCTGTAACCTCTTCCTCAGCTACCTTCTCTCCACTAGATTCATCAGCAGACTTTTCAGCTGCCTCCAGTGATTCTATAGCCTTTGAGATAATATCTGATTCTGACTCTTTTACTTTTTCCGGTTCCTCAGATTTAGTTATTTCCTTCTTATCTCCTTTTTCTACTGCCTTTACCTCAACTGTCTCAGTATGGAACTCCTTTTTATACAGGTTTTCAACTATCTCTTTCTTCCTGGCTCCTGAGGCTAGGAGCTGTGCCGACACAGTCAGAGACTTCGGTGTAGTATTATCTCCCCTGAAGCTTTCTGTGTCAGACATGATGCCGGCCAGAAGAAGCGTCGCCGTATCTTCATCAGATTTGTTTTTTCCTAATGCTTCAGAAATAGCCACCAGTATCTCGGCAGTCGAAGTGGCGGTAAGGTCTACTAGGTTCACTGTGCCAAAGTACTCATTACCGGCGTGATGGTCGATATTTATGATAGGTGTCTCCAGAAAAACATCCGTATTCTCGTTATAAATCTTGTCTATATTGTCTATATCGGGTGTATCGAGGACGACAATAGCGTCATACTTGAACCTTCCCTCTGTTATGACTGTCTTTTCTTTATTTAGTTCTCCCCGTTTCGGCGTTATAGATATCTCCAGAGTCTTGCCATCGGTTTTCGTAGAGATTTTCTCAACTGAGATGCCTTCTACATCTATTTTGAAGACTAGGTCTCTGGCCTTGTCTATATCTTTTTCAATATTTGAGATGTTGGGAAGAAATCCTAGAGACTCCGGGATGTCATCACTGACGACAACCCTTACATTCTTTCCTATTCCTTTCAGTACATTAGAAAAAGCCAGGAGAGAGCCAACTGAGTCCCCGCTCGGCTTCGCGTGGCTGACTAGCAGGATGTTCTCTGCCTTCTTTATAGTTTCTACGATTTGCTGTTTTGGTGATAGCTCCATTTCATATTTCCTGCCCTCCAGGAATCCTTAAACGTATCAGTAATAATAAAGTGTACACTAAAAGCGCCTATATGTCAATGGGAAATGTGCTTGGCACAAGGTAATTCTTTACAAAGAGGCTCTGTTTTGGTACAATAGCATTTGTTGCTTAACTAATGGAGTAAATATGCCGGTTATCAAGTCAGCGCAGAAGCAAATGCGCCAGACCAAGACAAGGACAGAAAGAAATAGAGATATCAAGACAACCTTCAGAGCAAAGATTAAGGAGCTGAAGAAGGGTGTCGGCGTTTTAGATGCAAAGAAAGTTCAAGAGAAACTATCTGAGAGTTATAGACTTCTAGATAAAGCAGCGAAGAAGAATGTCATTCATAAAAACAACGCCGCCAGAAAGAAATCTCAACTCGCAAAACTAGTAAAAGAAGGCAAGAAAGTCAAAGCAGAAAAGAAAACTACGAAAAAGAAACCAGCCACAAAAAAGAAATAACTAAAAAGAGTTCTACAGGGCTCTTTTTTAAACAGCTTTTTTGGTTGCCTCCAGTGCTTCCTTCATCTCATAAAATTCAAATGGGACGATGCGAACTCCCTCGAGTCCTGCTTTGCGGACCCACTCTGTAACCTCTGGAATTTTTGTTTCAGGCACTTGAACTTCTCTGATAGCTGTTGGAGTAACTACTCCTTCTATGTGGACCTCTCCCTTCATCCAGTCTGAACCCTCTGTGTCCAAGCCCTTTCCTTCTAGAACTATGTAGCAAGGGAACTGGTTCTGCAGTTCATTTTTCCCCTCGACTGGAAGACTTTCAAATGCACTCATCTTTTTGACTAGTTCTGATCGCATCGTTTCGACCTGACCTCTCATCCAGTCACTGGGGTCGCTAATATCCTTCAATGTTTTCTTTACCATTTCTTTGGTTTTGTCCGGCCGGATTCGAGAATGAGTTTCATGGTCATTCATAATTAAATCTTCTAATAAATATAGGCTTCTAAAAATTTCGACTGCCGTGTCCACATCCTCTTCCTTCCCCGGATTAAGCATACCATTTAGAAGAATATCAGTGCTAGCAATCATTTGTTTTGCTCTCTCGGGAGTAAACAAGTTAGCTCCTGATGACTCCATCTTTGCCTTTAGCTTAGATTGTAGACTTGCCTCCACTTCTGCCTCTGCTAACTCTCTTTGTTCTTCAGTCTCAAAGCTAAACTCTGCCAATGTCTGCTTTTTAATATTTTCTAATCCACCATATACACTATCTACCATGTACATAGTTCTATCTCCTATATACTTTGTGGCATCAAAAGAGAGCTCCGTGTTCCTTGCCTGCTCCAAAGCATACCAATGAGAAATTATCTCACCCTCTGCATTACCAGTAGCAAACGAGCTTGAGTCCTTTTCCCCTCTGGGTCTTGAGGCTGCCTCACCATGCAGAGAGATATCTCCTCCTCCCGGCATAAACCCTTCCCTAAGTATACTTTGGAGTGCCATGGAACCTGTTCCATGCACTAAGGGAACTTCAACCTTAGTAGGATGTTCCGAATACTCTTCATACTCCGGCAACAGTCTCTGAAAGTCCTGGTCATTCTCGAGTGTTTCCATAACATTATTTCCCATATCACCAGTTTGTGGTGCTCCAAAGAGCTCTTCTCCTTCTGAAGCACTCTCTTGTTTTGACTCTACTGACTGAATTTCATTATCCATGGAGATAGTTTACCATACTAGCTTATTCACCAAAAGTTCCAGGGCTATATCCGACTCTTTGGCGCCGGTTTTGATATCGTTTTCGGCTTCAATGATTAGTTCATAGTATTTCTTAATTGTATCAAAACCGACTTCGTCTGGGTTCCCGCCTTCGCGGGAATGACAGAGGAGGCGAGCGGCAGACAGGGTTTTCTTCACAATATAAGGATTCAGCTTCGCCCTTGAGATGATATCTCTATCACTAGAATCTTTTAATTCATATACTATGGCTAAGTTCCTCATCTGCCACTGTATCATAGAAAGGAGATACATCTCGTTCTCACCTGAATCCAGCAGTTCCTTAAGTATTTTCGAGGACTTACCCTTATCCTTCTGGGCTATAGCGTCAGTCAAGTCAAATATCTTTACATTTACATCGGGCACACAAAGCTTTCCTATGCTCTCCTCTGTAATTTCTTTATTATAAGCTACCAGCTTTTCTATCTCATTCTTTAGTCTCCATAAGTCTCCGCCAAAGTATCCTGATAACGTATTTGCATCACTTGTCTCAATGTCCCCGCCATTTTTTTCCACTTCAGCCTTTATCCATCGAGCTAACTCTCCTCCTTGTAAGATATTCAGTTCCTTCGACTTTTCTTTTGCCAGCCTTTTAAAAAGTACTGTTCTTTTGTCCGGTTCTCCTTCCTCTATAAATACAACCACTGTAGAATCCGGTTTTTTATCCAGAACTTCAACTACCTTTTTCCCATCGACGCTCTTTGTAGAAAGCGCATTTTTTATTATAATCAGCCTTTTTTCAGCCAGAAAGGGAAGTGACATCACATCTGAGCGTATCTTCTCCAAGTCATAGTCACCGTCAAAGAGGGAAGAGTTCATACCGGATGAGTCCTCATACTTTTCTCTCATCGCATCAACAGTTTTCTTGAGACGATAAGCATCGTTACCATATACAAAGTAGATCATTTGAGCTCCTTCTGACAGACCGGACAGAAGTGTGTACCACGACCGCCCAAGCTTATCCTCCTTATCGGTCCTGCACATACAGGGCAGGGGAGATCTGTCATCCTATATACATTTCTAACCTCGCCAAATGTACCCGGTCGCCCATCTGTATCACGAAAGTCAGATGTAGAAGTACCCCTTCTTTTAAGTGATGCTGCCAGTATCTTCCTCGTATTTTGATGAATCGCTTCTATATCTTTATGAGATAACCTATTCGCCGGAGACACGGGATGGACACGTGATGCCCAGAGTATCTCGTCAGCATAAATATTTCCAACTCCCGCTATCTGCGACTGGTCCATGAGAACTTTCTTTATAGCTGTTTTCTTACGGCTGAAGATTCCCGTCAGTTTTTCTACTGTAAACTCCTTACCAAATGGCTCCGGTCCATACTTATCCAAAAAGTCTGATAACTCTTTCTCGTCGACTAGCTTAATGTAGCCAAACTTACGCAGGTCACTCATTGCAAGCATCTTGCCACCCGAAAGGTAGAAAATAATCCTGATGAACTGGTTCATCTTGTCAGTCAGGAGCAACTTGTTGCCCGTTTTCTCCCAACGACCATCACCAGATACTTTATCCTTGTCACTTGTGACAATCATGTGCCCGGTCATCTTGAGATGAATGAGAAGATTTAAGCCGCCAGAAAGTTTGATAATGAGGTTTTTTGCCCTTCTCTCAACGGATACTATTTCCCGTCCATCAACCTGATTAGTAAAAGCTTCAAATGGTATATCTTTTACTATGTCTTGCCACAAAGGAAAAACAGAGATTATCTTACGGCCGATAATCTTACTCTTTAGGTCATCTTTAATTGTTTCCACCTCTGGTAGTTCAGGCATAGATAGCTCCACGTTATAAATGTTATAAGTGATGAATCGCTTCGCTTGTTCAAAAATTACAGTTCAAACAATTCTTACAACTCTAACATTTTCTACATTTACTGCTATTTTATCAGAAAAAGGATGCTTATTATAGTGCTAGGTTGTCTGACCCTGAGGAACTACCTTCTTCTGCCATCCCAGTGCCCGGATAATGGCTTTTGATACTTCACCAATGGATTTGTCATCATATCCAGTGATGAGATCCCTGTCTTGTTCTACATTTCTCCCTGTATAGTAAGCGCCCCCTGTCTCAAGATCGTATTTCAGGTTTTCGAGGGTCGTGACTTTTCTACCATCAGCAACATTGGCATAGTAAAGCATAGGCACTGCTTCACCTATCATGACTAAAACTTTTCTCTCAACCAGAATGTCCTTGAGCAATATTTGAGCATCCATGTCCTGGCAAAGTCCTGCGGCTCCCTCACCTCCGACAAATATGAAAACATCATAATCTCTCGCCTTTGTATCTCTCAGTAAAAAGTCAGGAGCTACAACATTTTTAAAACGACCTTGTGCTTCAGCCATATGAGTAGAACATACTTCTGTTTTTATGCCTTCCTTTTCCAGAATATCTTTCAGAACGAAGTATTCGTCATCATAAAAGTCGTGATGAGACAAAATAAATAGTGCTTTTAAGCTCTCATTCATTTGAAATCCCTAGGTAACCTTATGAGACCTGGTTTTCTCGGCGCAAATCCATTTTGCAGGCACCACAGCATATTGCCTATAACTTTCGGCAGCATATAGATGCCATAGAAAACTAACCCGGAAATATTCCACTTCCAACTGTATGAATACGCTTGACTCTGGCTCTTTTCTATTGCAGTACGCAGCTCTTTTGCTGTTTTCCCGTCGAAGAGAGTATATCCCATACCGATAGATTTCAAGATATGAGAATCAGAGCCACCTACTTCTGCCTTAAAAAGTAGCTTTCTGTTCAGATACTTGGTTTTCTTGTTCCCATTGCTTAGTGTAGGAGCAGCATTTATGGTCTCAACTGCATCAAAGTTCTCTCTTATCAAGTTGACCGCTCCGACACCATTCATCGAACCATATTTAGGACTTCGTATACGGTAGTAATGCATAGGATGAGCTGCTATAGCTATGCCTCCTTGTTTGTGTATCTCCTTAATAGCTTCTTTCGCACTTAGGCCATTTCTGATTTTATCTTTTATGAATAGTGCGATGATATGCCCTTGTTTTGTTGTCACTTCTTCGCCAATGACAACATCAATATCATAACCTTTCTTTTTCACAATTTTTTGAGCTTCATAAGCACCCTTGACTTCGTCATGATCAGTAATGGCGATGACAGACAAGTCTGTTTTCTTCACAACATAGTCAACTACCTCTGCTACACTAGGCATGCCGTCACTAAGGCAAGTGTGAATATGGATATCAGCTTTTGAAACCCCCGGAAACTCTATCTTCTTTATTCTTTTAAGTTTTGTCATTTTTTTATAATAAGTCGATTTATGCAAATCCGTTTATCAGTAAAAACATTATAAACCTTTTATAAGATAAAACAAGCATAGGAGTGTTAAAATTATAAAATCGTTTCACTTGTCAGAAATGCAGGATATGTCAAAACAAACGCTCTAACAACTATAACAATTTCCACATCCTATTTACATTCCGCCCAGTTCTTGCCGGTAGAGGCAACTGCCGTTATCGGAACAGATAACTTGATGACGTTGTCCATCTTTGCGGTTACAAAATCCGACACTTTTTTGACATCTTTCTCCGGTACTTCAAAGACTAGTTCGTCATGAACTTGGAGTAGCATCCTTGTTGTAGGAGAAATCCTATGTAACCCTTTGGCAATCTCTATCATTGCCAACTTTATGAGATCGGCCGCTGTCCCTTGTATCGGCATGTTTAAGGCCATTCTCTCCGCTTGGCCCCTGACTGCAAAGTTGCTTGAGGTTATCTCAGGCAAATATCTGCGTCTGCCAAAAAGAGTATCTACATAGCCAACCTTTTTCGCTACCTCTATAATCTCCTGAGTGTACTTCTTTATCCCTGTATGCACTTGGAAGTACTTATGTATAAATTCACGTGCTTCCTCATAGCTCATACCCGTTGATTGCTTCAAACCGTGCGGAGACACACCATATATGATACCAAAGTTTACCGCCTTCGCATTTCTTCTCATAGCACTTGTAACATCTTCTTCTTTTACCCCATAGACTTTTGCCGCTGTTGTTGTATGAATGTCCTCATCACGTTTGAACGTTTCCGTCATTACCTTGTCACCTGATACGTGAGCAACTACCCTGAGCTCTATCTGAGAGTAGTCTACAGCAAGCAGCTTCATACCCTTCGGAGCAAGAAAAGCTTTCCTGATTTCTTTCCCCTCATCAGTACGGATAGGAATGTTTTGAAGATTAGGGTCACTGGATGAGAGGCGTCCGGTCGCTGTTATGGCTTGGTTGAAAGATGTGTGTATTCGTCCGGTTTTTTCATTTATCAGCCTTGGCAGTGAGTCCAGATATGTGGACTTTAGCTTCGTAAGCTCACGGTACTCGGAGATTTTCTCTATAATCTTGTGTGTGCCTGACAACTTCTCGAGTTCTCCGGCTCCGGTTGAGTAACCTCCGCTTTTAACCTTCTTTAGCTCACGCTTATCTTCAATCTTATCTTGTAGTTTCAGTTTATCAAACAGCACTACTTGAAGCTGAGAAGGAGAGTTAATGTTTATTTTCTCTCCGGCTATTTTATGAATGTCCTTTTCCAGCTTCTCAATTCTTTTCTCCATCTTACCGGAGCTTTCCTCCAAAACATTCGCATCAACCAACACCCCAGCCATTTCTATCTCGGCGAGAATTGGGATAAGTGGCGCTTCTATTTGTTCATATAGACCTTTCTGGTTCTTCTCTCCTAGCTCTTCCCGCAAATGATGGTATAGACGTAAGGCAACATCGGCGTCCTCACAAGCATACTTGTAGGCCTTTTCTACCTCTACATCACTAAAGTTAATCTGACTTTTCCCTTTGCCGATGACTTCTTCGATGTGAATCATCTCAATACCAACTTCGGCAAAAGCTACATCATCAAGTTTTGGTGAACGCAGATTCTGATTCAAAAGATATGCAACTATCATAGTGTCAAAATAGATACCACTTAATGTAACACCCGAGTTCTTCAAAACTATATAATCATACTTCAGATTGTGTCCGACCTTTTTAATTCTTTCGTTCTGTAGGATTGACTTCAATGTTTCTAAAACCAATGACTTGTCCAACTGTTTGCCTTCTGTATGCCCCACCGGTATATAGAATGCCTCGCCTTCCTTCTTGCTGAGAGAAATGCCGACTAGCTCTGCTTCCATAGCTACCTGAGAAGTCGTCTCTGTATCTACAGATATTATTTTTTCTTTTGCAAAACTTTTAGCTAACTTTTCTAAATCTTTTTCTTCGGTAATAACAATGTAGTCAGCTTCTTCTATGTGAATCTTGTCTTTTTTTGGCTCGTCCTCAGTAAAGAGACCTTGCTGAAGCTGTTCTTTCGGCAATCTGTTCAGAAGGGACTTAAATCCAAGCTCGGAGAAAAGAGTAAAGACCTTCTGCCTGTCAAAGTCATGGGTGCAACATTTTTCCAGATTCAGCTTCAGCGGTATGTCACATACAATCTTTGATAATCTCTTGGAAAGTATGGCACTTTCCTTCCCAACCTCTAGCTTTGTTTTCAACGAACCGGTAATATCATCAAGGTGTTTGTAAATATTCTCAACCGAATCGTAATTGATAATGAGGTTTTTAGCTGATACGTCGCCGACTCCCGTTACTCCGGGGATGTTGTCCGATGGATCCCCTTTCAACGCTTTATAATCCACGAATTTCTCAGGTCCGAAGCCGTACTTTTCCTCCACTGCCTTCTCGTCATAAAGAACCGTATCCGAAAACCCACGCTTCATGGTATACACTTTCGTTTTGTTATTTATCAACTGAAGCTCATCTAAGTCACCAGTGACTATAATGGTTTCGACATCTTTTGGCGCATGACAAGACAAAGTGCCAATAACATCATCTGCCTCAAATCCTTTTTTCTCAAAGATTGGGATATTCAGCGCTTTTGTAACGTCACGAACCCTTTCGAATTGCTCATACAGATCATCAGGGCCTTTCACTCTAGTCGCTTTGTATTCTTTGAACTCTTTATGACGAAATGTCGGCGCTTGCATATCAAAGGCTACTGCTACATAGTCTGGCTTGAGCTCGGTCAAGACCTTGAGCACCATGGAAGAGTAGCCGTAAACGGCATTTATAAGCTCGCCTTTCTTGGTAGTCATCGGCGGCATAGCATGATACGCCCGATGGACGATAGCATTGCCATCAAAAACTACAAACTTCTGCTTTTTCATACGCCTATTTTACCATGAAAAGAACTGAGATTGTTTGTTTTGTTACATAGAAAATAACCCCGATCCCAGAGATAATTGACACAGGTATTAATATGTAATATAGTTTTATTGTACAGTAGTTTAATAAAAAGAATGTTATAACTATGAAGCAGAATTGTTGGGAAGTGAAAAAGTGCGGACGTGAGCCAGGAGGAAACAAAGTCGATGATCTCGGGGTGTGCCCAACAACAGCTGAAAAGCGCCTAGACGGAGCAAATGGCGGTAAAAACGCGGGTAGGGCATGCTGGGCTGTTGCGGGAACTATGTGTGAAGGAAAAATTCAAGGTACTTTTGCTGACAAACAGTTAAATTGCTTAGAGTGTGACTTCTGGAGACAAGTC
>Ga0172369_10000245_pt1 | contig 78964 bp, 62 predicted proteins | sample LakKiv25m_FD_114539 | JGI IMG/M metagenome (GOLD analysis project Ga0172369, IMG submission 114539) | Freshwater microbial communities from Kabuno Bay, South-Kivu, Congo - kab_022012_11.25m | ecosystem: Environmental > Aquatic > Freshwater > Lake | place: Democratic Republic of the Congo... | reverse complement strand
AATTTGAATAATTGAATAATTTTTTGCATTTTAGAACTTGATATTTAAAGGATATTTATTGGGTTCTTGATATCCTTCAAGAAATGATTAAATAATTGAATTTTTAGAACCCACCTTAATATTATTTATTAATTGTTAATTTTGTAGAAAATATTTACTAATTATTCCGGAGGGGATATGAAAAGGTTAGTTTTCGTTTTACCAATGATTATCTTGATTATATCTTGCGGTGGACAGTTTTATCGTTACCAAACACCTATAGATAAAGTATGTATCGAAAAAAGTATATATTATCATAGTTTGGACTCTAATAAAATTGGTGCTAAAGTTGATTTTCTTCCAATAAATACAGAAGTTAAATCATTAGGAATTTTAAAAACTTCTAAAATGGATTTTGACTTAATTCAATTCCCAAACGACAAAGAAAAGTATTTCACTTATAATTATTCATTAAGCACAAATTCATCAGGAAAACAAATAAACGATTATTTTATAAAAAATAATTCTACTGAAAAACCTGAAACAGTAAGCAATCAACTATGTTTTACGGCATCTGAGAGAGATACACATGAACAATATAATTTGCAATTTCTTATAGGATATAATCAACAAGCAAAATTTGGCATGGGGATGAATTTAAGATTGGATATTATTAGTCTTGGATTTTATACTTCAAATTTTACTAATACTGATAATTATCTTGATTATGGAATACCACATGATGATTATACTCTAAGAGATAAGCCCGTTAATGATTGGGGATTAAATTTAAATTTAAATATTAATTTAGCTAAAGGAATTGTTGTATCACCAGAACTTGGTATTTGTTTTAAACCAATATGGCAATTAGCACATTCAAATGTAACTGGATGGGATTATATACAGAGCAAAAAAACAAATATTGATATGTTTTATGGTGGCTCTATATATTTTCAACCACGATATGAATCCTATTTATTTGGTTTGGGGTGGTCAACATATAAAGGAACTTTTATAATTTTTGGCTTTGGAAATCCTTTTATTTGAAAAATAAAAATTTTATATTAACATTGCTAATATTCCTTAGCTCATGCTATCAGACAGTAGCTCCTTAGTGTACGGTTATTGTTTACTTATGTAATAACGGGATTACTACTGAAATTGATTAAACAAAAAATTGCTGTTAGCTGCTTTTTTTGTCTAACATCTAACTTCTAAAATCTATTAACTGAAAAAATGAACAACAAATTCGACATAATAGTTATCGGCGGAGGTCATGCCGGTATTGAAGCATCTTACGTTGCGGCGAAGATGGGTTGCAATACTGCACTTGTTTCGATGAGTCTGCAAACTATGGGCAGACCTTCGTGCAATCCGTCAATTGGCGGGACCGCAAAAGGGCATATCGTTAAGGAAATTGATGCTCTTGGCGGAGCTATGGGTATTTTGGCGGACAGGGCAGGACTCCATTTCAAAATGCTGAACCGTTCGAAAGGTCCTGCTATCTGGTCACCGAGAGCTCAGATTGATAAGGACTTATACCCTGTTGTTGTTTATGATTTACTATCAAAAACCAAAAATCTTACTTTGATTGAAGCAACTGCTTGGGAGATTCTGATTGAAAACAACAAAGTTAAAGGAATTCTAACTACCGATAATTCAATTATTTACGGGAGTGCTGTTGTTTTTTGTCCAGGTACTTTTCTTAATGGTGTAATGTGGACGGGTGAGGAATGGACAAAAGGCGGCAGGGTAGGAGAAAGTCCTTCGGAGCATATTTCGAATAAATTGAATGAATTCGGTTTCGAAATGGGACGATTGAAAACAGGTACTCCTCCGAGAGTTCATAAGGATTCAATTGATTATGGCAAAGTTGTCGAAAGTCCCGGAGATGCAGAGCCGGAGCCGTTTTCTTATACAACTGAAAGCGTAAAAAATCAGATAGTTTGTTGGGCAACTGAAACAAATGAGAGAACACACGAAGTACTGAGAACAGGGTTTGACCGCTCGCCAATGTTCCAAGGAAGGATTAAGGGAGTCGGTCCCCGCTACTGTCCTTCGATTGAAGATAAAATCAACCGCTTTGCCGAAAGAAATTCACATAAAATATTGCTTGAACCGGAGGGTTTGAATACTGATTCAGTCTATGTCAACGGCTATTCATCGAGTTTACCGGAAGAGGTTCAGCTTGCAGGTTTAAAAACAATTCGTGGTTTGGAAAATGTGCAGATGCTCCGCAAAGCTTATGCAGTTGAATATGATTTCTTCTATCCATACCAACTGAAATTTACTCTCGAATCAAAACTCGTGGAGGGTTTGTACTTTGCCGGTCAGTTGAATGGAACATCGGGATATGAAGAAGCGGCATCACAGGGTTTGATTGCAGGTATTAATGCGGCATTGAAAATCAAAAACAAAGAACCATTCACATTAAAAAGGTCTGAGGCATATATTGGTGTGTTGATTGATGATTTGGTCAACAAAAGCACTGAAGAACCCTACCGGATGTTTACTTCGAGTGCCGAATACCGTCTTTTACTAAGGCAGGACAATGCTGATTTGCGATTGATGAAATATGGGAATCAGTTTAGTTTGATACCTGACAAGGATTTTGAAAAGCTTCTTGTTAAACAGGAAATTTTAGCTAAAGGATATGAACAGACTAAAAATTACAAACTAAAAGCGGAACTGATTAATCCCTATCTTTTATCGAAAGAAGAATCAGAAGTTAATGATTCCACAGATATTTTTACTTTGACGAAAAGAAGCAATGCGAGGTTGGAAGACTTGTTGAATCTTTCAAATGATTTGCCCGAAACGTTGGATATTATCAGTAAAAACCGGAAGCTTGCCGAACTCTTGCAGACCGAGATTAAGTACGAAGGATACATTAAACGGCAGATGAAAGAAGTCGAGTATTTTCTGGAAAATGAGAACAAGAAAATCCCCGAAAACTTTGATTACAGCAAGTTAAATTCGATATCAACCGAAGCTCTTGAGAAGCTGAAAAAAGTAAGACCTGCTTCGCTCGGGCAGGCATCGAGGATTTCGGGAATATCTGCTTCGGATGTGTCAGTGATTGCTTTGTATTTGAGGTAGGAGACTGTAGAAAGTTTGTAAAGTTCATAAAGTTTGTAATGAAGGTTTTACCGAGAGGTTTGTTCCTTCTTCATTTAAGCTTACTGCTTTATACGTTTGGCTCTTTCTAACCACTAACATCTAATTGCTAACTGCTAATAACTATTTCGTTTCAGGGGAACTTTAATAAAATAATAAAAGTGGATTGCACTTAAATCACAATCCACTTTTTTATTTAGATATATTTAATTGTTATCTGGCTATCATCATCATAATAGAAGTAATCCTTCTGTCATTATGACTATATGTTAGCATATATGTACCACTTGTCAGATAAAGACCTGAAACAGCAGAACCATCCCATTGCAAACTGTAAACACCTTTATCATAATATTGATTAGTCAAAATATTAACTAGCTCGCCGGATATTGTGTAAACGGCCAATTTGATTTTGCCGGCTCTGGCTACCTCAAATCTGACATTTGTTGAATTATTAAATGGATTTGGATAATTTTGCTCAAGACTGTTGGACTGTGCAATTCCGAATTCCATATTTACATCTGTTGTCGGGAACATCATCTGATAATACTTATACAAGGTGTCAGCTAACTGCTGGTCAGTTGCTTCTGTCCAATCACCAAGAGTTGCATCCGTAATACCGAAGTCAGGACCTGTTCCGAAAGTACCTTTTCCGTTTCTATGGCATGATAATGCACATGAATTGGGCATTCCTTTTGCAGGAGTTGTAACCCCTTTGTATAAAATTGTCTTTTCGGGGCTGACTACTTTGAATGAGTGTCCTGAAATATCATATCCTTTTCCGGAAGTGGCTGTTTTTGGCATATGGCAGGATATACAAATACTTGCACTCTGTGGGTGTTTAGTATGTGTATTGATGTTATTAACTACCTCTGCTTTGTTTGAATGGCATTTCAAACAACCAACTCCATCGGTTACTGTACGGAAATCTTCTTTAAGTTGATGTCTGTTAGCTGTGTTTTGATGAGGGTCATGGCAGGTAACACAAGTAATGTTATATTGTGCGTTATAGTGTTTAGCCAGTTTCCAATCAACCCATTGCTGATGATGCTGTCTCGAAGTTTCAGTATCGGGCCATAATCCTGCTTTAATTATGTAATAATCCATCAGGTTATTTCCAACAGGGTAGGTTTTTCCGGTATTCTCATCATACGGATACTCAAATGTACCTTTGTTGCTTGTACCTCTTGTATGGCATTGCCCGCAAACTTCCAATTTTCTATCATAGGAAAGATTTTTCAAATTATTCACATGTCCCGAACCCATCGCGGCAACCGGATGACCGTGGCAGGATTCGCAACCAACTGTAATACTGGTATGACTGCTGTTGTTGCCCCAGTGATAAACCCATGAAGTATCTGTTCCTGTGACTTTCAGTTCTACAGTGTTGTCTTTAAATCCGGGAACAACATGGCAACCGGCACAATTTCTATCCCATGATTTCATCCTGAAAGCATTATTTATTGCTTTAAGTGAACCATCAGCATTAAACCAATTTCCGGGATTATAAGCTACCCAAGTACCTGAAGAATAGTCCTTGTAACCTACCAAATTCCACTGAACCGGTGTCATATAATAGCTATCTTCAATCTTCACAAGATATCTCTGTTTCCAGCCGATACCGTAAGTATATACTACTTCATATTCGACGGGCTGTCCTGTTGCAGGTGTTAAAACGACGTACCATTTACCTCCCTCAACTCTGAAGCTTGCTGATGCATTCGTATAAGAAGCTCCATAATTCAGTGTTTGAGTGTAATCGCCGACCATATTTGTAGTTGTTGGTAATTCGTGAATTTTGTTATGTAAAGTTTCAGCCCATTTTGCATAACCGGGGAAGGAACCTTTAACTCCGCTATGGCATCCCTGACAATTTTCTGTTCCCTGGTAATCATCAGTAGCTAATATTGTTGTACCAACTGTTACAGCAATAGCAGAAAGGATTATAGTTGTAATTAGTAAAATTTTCTTCATTGAACCCTCAATAATTATTTATAAATCGGTATAAATTGAATTTTAATTTGAAAGATTAAAACTTATATTAACAATTTAAAAAATAATTTTTAAAAAGAATTCGAAAATAATTTAGTAAATAAAAATTAACCAATTTTACATAAATTTATAGATTGTATAATAATTAAAATCGTTCTTTGAAACGCTGAATATTGCTGATAAGTAATATATGATTAATTAAAAATCAAACAATATCTTGTCTGACCAAATTCATTGTTTTGTTTAAGCTAAATTTTGCTATATTAAAATTTCTACTATAAAAGCACCAAACATAAGAATACCTGTTATCGAACTTAAAGCAATTGCTTTTGACATTGCGGGTGTGTAATTGCTTGTATCCTCAAATTTACTTGTTGCTTTCACAACCTGCAAACTTAATGGCAATGGAAGAATTGAAATTAATGTCCAGACTGGAAGTAATTTGGCAACAACACCTAAAATTATTACGATATAGGATACAAACGAAACTATTCTTAAAAGCTTTACTGCATTTGCCTGACCGAAACGAACAGGAATAGCTTTTTTATTCGATTCGACATCGTCGAGATAATCGAATGTATTGCTGACCAGCCCGACATTCATTGTGAAAATGCCTAAGGGAATTCCGGCAATTAATGGAGCCCACTCCATATTACCCGTCAGAACATAGTAAACACCGAAAACAATCAGTGGACCGAAAGCTATGAAAAGCATTGTTTCGCCAAGACCTCTGTAATTTAGCTTCAACGGTGGCGATGTATAGAAAAGCACTATGAATGTGCCGATTAAAGTCATTGTTATTACGGGCATACCTACTGTGAGTAAAAGATAAATTCCACATGCAAGAGCAATGGCAAGACATAGAAGGAAGGCAAACAAAACTTGACCGGCTGTAACTTTTCGGTCAATCAAGGGACTGTCGTGAAACTGTTTCTCCTTATTTCCGAGATTTCCTGTTTTGAAATCGAAGTAATCGTCAATAAAATCTGCGGCTGAATGTGCCATTACAATTCCAATTGTTGCAATAATGAAGATTGTCCAGTCAAAAGTACCGCTTGCATAAGCCATTGCACCTCCAACCAAACATGGAATAAAACTAACGACAAGAAAGGGTGCTCTCGCCGCTTTAAACCATACTTTAAGCCAATTTATCATAATATATTTCCTTTCGATAAAATAAAACTAATTGATATTAATATTCCTGTGATAATCAATGAAGCAAGCGAATAAATAACTGCATTCAAATAATCTGTAACTTTACTTTTGTTGTTCTTTATTATTTTAATTATCAGATAAGACAGATAGACAGTAGATATTGCCGTCATTCCGAATGGTGGCAGTAAATTTAAAAATTGTAAAACAAGAATAGATAAATATGCTAAACCGGTCAGCATATAAATAATATTTCTTCGTAGATTCATAACAATTTCAGTATCGCCTTCTTTGACAACATCAAACTTTGCACCCTTGAGATATGCAACAATCGTAACAAAAAAACCGATTGGCAGTGAAGTGTAAAGTGCTGTCATCGAGAATTCACCTGTCAGAACAAAGACACCGCTAATAATGCACAAAGGACCAAATGTAATAAATATCACAATTTCCTTAAATCCTTTTAGCATTAAGGGAGTAAAGAAAACGGCTATCAATCCACCTGCGATTGCGGGATAAACTGCAGTCCATCCGAGTTGAAAAATGAAATAAACACCAAAAATCACATCAAGACCCATACAAAAAATTCCTGCGGGTAAAGAGTGCTTAGGTTGTAAAACAGAGCCAACAAGCAAAGGTTTCCATCCTGCAAAAATTTTAGTGTGTGAATCCCTGCTATCAGTATGGAAATGTGTAAAATAATAGTACAGATAGTCACCTGCCGCCTGACCGAAGAACAAAATAAACGCCAGTAAGATAAAAGGCAGCCATGAAAAGCTTCCTTCATTATAAGCTACCGCTCCAGCTACTGCAGAAGGTACCAATGATGCAGAAAAGAGCATGAACTTGATAAATAATATAGCTCTTGCCTTTTCACTGTCCCCCGGTAAATGCTGGGAATAATTGTATGTGGTATCTGTCATTAAATATACTTTCTAATACAGTCAAAATTTTTGGAAGCGAAAATACGGAAAAAAATTAAATATTTTATCTTACAAATTCTTCCTCTTTGAGAAAATAATTCGTTATCTAATGATGTTAACAAAATCCATTGTCACTGACCTTTTACGAGCTTGTTGTAAAATAATTTATTTCCAGAGGAATGTGTGTTTTGGTTTTTAATTTCTTTTTTTAAGTTGTCCAGTACCTGTAATTGATTTAGTGATGACTGGTGGGTTGCCCCAGTATTCGATGTTGCCGCTTCCCTGAATTGTTGCATTTAAACTGTCTGTTACGGTGAAAAGCATTTTGCCTGAGCCGGTGTTTCTTGCCAATACATACCTGTTGACTACAGATGAAAAGTTGATGCTACCAATGTCTTTCAATAAATAATCACCTTTAACGATTGTTCCTGAATTAGCCATGATATTGCCTGCCCCGGAGTTATAAACACTACAGTCTGAAGCATTGAAACTGTTGATAATAATATTTCCTGACCCAGTAACAGTCAGCCAAAGCTGACTTCCCTGATTAAAATTATTCTGGACTATAATGTCCCCTGAGCCCTCGTTAATTAATTCTGATATGTCGGCAATTGTGATATAAACATTAAACTGGGTTGGCTTAATTATTCCTTTTGTTGAGATGGATAGCTTTTTGTTGTAATAATCCCAAAAAACGTTTTTTTGGAAATTATCATCAACCTCGATTTCAACTTTTTGTGGTGAACCGGAAGTAATATAAACTTGTCCAAAAGTGTATAATGTAATGGAATTAATTAGTGGAAAGGTCTCTTCATATTTAATCAGGTTACCTGAACCGGGTATAGGTTCGTAACAGGAACTGAGCAAGACAAACAATATGCTAAGAAATATAACAAATAATCTTTTCAATTTATCACCATCTTGATACATTAAGTAATTGACTTAAATGCTAATTTATGAATATTCCCTCAATTTTGGAAATTTTTTCGGTTAATATCTATTTCTTTAAATTTGCATAAGGATAAATTTTACGATTACTACAAAAAATAATTAAATTAATCAGGAAATATCTGTTTGAAATTAATATGTAATGGATTTATTTACAATGAGTTTTGCATGATAATTGCTTACAAAAACGTAAATTGCATATTTTAAATTAGATTATATACAAAAAGGTACAGATTTGATGACTAAAAGAACGCTGATAACTTCCGCTTTGCCTTATGCAAACGGTTATATACATTTGGGACATTGTGCCGGTGCTTACCTTCCGGCAGATATTTACGTGAGATACTTGCGATTAAAAGGTGAAGAAGTACTTTATATTTGCGGCTCTGATGAGCATGGAGTAGCCATAACTATTGCCGCAGATAAGGAAAAAGTGAAACCACAGGATATTATTGATAAATATCACTATGCAAACAAGGATGCTTTCGAGAAGTTTGGAATGACATTTGATAATTACTCGAGGACTTCTATCCCTGAACATCACGAAACTGCAAAAGAATTTTTCAAGGATTTTTTAGAAAATGATTTACTCACTGAAAAAGAAGAAGAGCAGTTTTATGACGAGAAAGCAAAAATGTTTCTTCCCGACAGATACGTCGAAGGTATTTGTCCGAATTGCGGAAGCGACAAAGCCCGTGGCGACCAGTGCGACAGTTGCGGAGCGTATTACGACCAGTTGGAACTAAAAAATCCTGTCAGTCTGGTTAGTGGTGAAAAGCCGGTTGTCAGAAAAACGACGCATTGGTATATGAGATTTGACAAATTGCAGAAGTTTCTCGAGGAATATATCGAAAGCCACAGCCACGATTGGAAGGATAATGTTTTGCAGCAAACCAGAAGCTGGTTAAAGCAGGGTTTGAACGAAAGAGCAATTACAAGGGATTTGGATTGGGGTGTGAAGATTAATGATATACCGGGAATTCCAAAAGAAAAAGCTGAAGGAAAAGCTCTTTATGTATGGTTTGAAGCTGTTTTGGGTTATATTTCTTCAACAAAAGAGTATTTCAAATTGAATAATGCCCCTACAGACGAATGGAAAAAATGGTGGAAGAGCCAGGATACAAGATATATAGCATTTATTGGTAAGGACAATATAGTATTCCACACGCTTATTTTTCCTGCAATGCTTCATGCAAAGAATGAATGTCATCCTGAGCTTGTCGAAGGATACATCCTTCCAGACAATGTTCCAGCAAATGAATTTTTGAATCTCGAAGGCAGAAAGATTTCCAAGTCAAGAAATTGGAGCATTGACCTGCGGGATTTCCTAAATGATTTTCCCGAGGATAATTATGTTGATACTTTGCGTTATACATTAGCGATGAATTTTCCGGAAACAAAGGATGCTGATTTCACTTGGAAAGACTTTCAGGCAAGGAACAATAATGAACTATCGGCGATATTCGGGAATTTTGTGAACAGAACTTTGCAATTTCTTCATAAGAATTTTGACGGAGCAGTTCCGCAATTATCTTCCAAATACAGCGAATTTCTCGAGATTTGGAAAAATTTCGCTGAAGTGAAAAAAGAAATATCTGCTAATGATGTTGTCAATGAAAATGACAAATTGCTTATAGAATCTTTAGTCAGTGGAATTGATGCTATTCAAGCCAACTATGATAAATTCCGTTTTCGTGATGCTTTGACAGAAACCATGAATATAGCCCGTGCGGCAAATAAATATTTTAATGATGAGGAGCCATGGAAAATTTTGAAATCCGACCCGGACAGATGTGCAAAGACATTGTTTGTCTGTTGTCAGATGGTTAATTCCCTTGCAGTATTATTTGCACCCGTTACACCATTTACATCAAAGAAGATTTATACTATACTCAATGTTAATCAAAGCACAGGTGAAGCAGAAGATTTAAAAATCGGAAATAATAGTTTTAGCGATGCATCTCTTCCGGCTTTGGAGTCGGGGCATAAAACAAATATTCCTGAAATATTATTCAAGCGAATCGAGGATGATGTAGTGGATAAACAAATTGCAAAATTAGGTGAAATGACCGAAGAGAAGGAAGAATCAAATATGATTACGATTGATGATTTTGCTAAAATCAAATTAAGAACTGCGAAAATTATCGAAGCGGAAAAAGTGAAGAAATCCAAAAAGCTGATAAAACTGATTGTTGATTTGGGTGACGAAAAGCGTCAGATTTTAGCAGGAATAGCAGAACATTATGAACCGGAATATCTGCTTGGAAAAACTGTTGTTGTTGTGGCAAACCTTCTGCCGGCAAAACTCATGGGCTTGGAATCCCACGGTATGATGTTAGCCGCATCAAAAGACGGTAAGCTCTGCTTCCTAACACCTGAGAAGGATGATGTTGGGGTTGGTGCGGAGGTGAGATGAACTGGGAGAATTTGTAATAATTTCAAAAATAATTAACAATTATTAATATTATATATCAATATTTATTTTTATTTTTTAAAAAATTATTTTATTTATTTTTTATTAGGTTTGTCAATGTGTACTTTAATTAAAAATTTTGAAGTGATTTTAATATTTTCTTTTTTATTAGCATTTTTTACACCTGCCAAATCAACAGATTGCCCCGATGATATATATCCCGAAAATGATCCTTGGACTGAAGAATGCGATACTGTTCTTGTGCATTGGGGACCAGGACAAAACTGTTTATGGGAAGTTTGTTATTGTTGGCGAATAAAAAATTATGTCCCAGCACCATATGTGGACATTTTTTTTAGATATGGTAATTATGTTAGTGGCGATTGCTCTGGTGATCCCATGGATGCTTGGGAAGTCATTCGCTTATTAACAGAATATTTGATACAACAAAACCCTGGAAATTTAGATTGGCCTTGCCTTGCATGCCCTTCAACTTTATGGTCTTACAGAGGGTTATGGGCTTCTTGTTATAATGATGTTACGGGTCAATCATGTGGAAGTGCAGGATATTGTATGTTTAAATATAAAGTTTGCTGCGAAAATGGTGTTCGGATAGTTACTTTCGATACCTCTGAAAAGATAGGTGACGACTGCCCATCAGGTTGTTCTGATCATTGCAATACTCCTTAAATACTTAGGTTTAATTATTATATTAAATTATGAGTTAATGAGGATGAAATTATTATATTTAATTTTCATTATGATTTTTAGTTTTTCTAATTATCTACATCCCGATATTAAAATTTCATGGCAAAATTTAATTGCTGAATTTAAAGACTGCCAGATGATTGATTCAACAAATTATGTTGTAGTTGGTAATGACGGTAAGGTAATAATTTCATCTGATAAAGGTCAAACATGGAATTGGATTGAAACTGGAGCAAGAGTCAACTTATATTCTGTTTTTTTTCTTTCTAAAGAGATAGGATCTGTGGCTGGAGATAGCGGATTAATTGCTTTGACTTCTAATGGAGGAAAAACTTGGTCAATAAGTCATTTAGATATTGATACAATAAATGCGATTCAAATAATTGATGAACATTTACTTTTTGTTGCTGGATCTAAAGGTTCGATATTAAGGTCGTACGATTTTGGAAATAACTGGATAAAAATTTATTTTGATGCTCTTACAACAATAAATGATATTTATTTTTATAATGATTCAATTGGATTCGCAATAACTACAACAGGGTTGATATTAAAAACAAAAAACAATGGCAACAACTGGGAAATCATTGAAAACAAAAATAAAAATATCATATTGAATGATATTGATTTTATTGGTGGACATGGAGTCGTAGCCGGTGTTGACACAACTGAAGGTAATTATCATTCCATTGTTACTTTTTCATCGGATTCCGGTAGAAGCTGGACAGATTTAAATTGTCCTTTAAAGACATTTATTAATAGTGTTAAGATTTTTAATGATAGTAATATTCATATAATCGGTTTTTCTGGTGGATATGCTTTTACTTCTAATAAAGGTAATTCATGGAAAATTGATACGCTTGATTCAAAAACATATTTCTATCAACCGGAGAAATTATCTGTTGTTGCAATTTCAGCTAATAATGATGGCAATATATTAGCTGTAGGAAGAGAAAATGTAATTGCTTTTTCTTCAGACTTTGGAAGAAATTATAGAATCTTGAGATGGGCACCAACTTTTTATTTACAAAGAGGAAAAGATATTAACAATCTGATTTTCTCTGATAACAAAAAAATATATGCGTTTGGGGAATTTAGCCAAGTTTTTCAATCTCTAGATAATGGTTGTACTTGGAATTTAGTCTTTCCAATTGATACAATTGAAAATGATGGTGATAAAGATTTATATGCAAATATGAGAATATCAGGAGCAGGCATGTATGACGGTAATTTTTCTGATCCTCAAAATGGTTTTATTGTAGGTCGTCAGTGGGGAGTTCCAATTAAAGGAACAACTATATATACTAATGATAGTGGTTATTCTTGGCGCATTGAGAATAAGATAGCTGCAATATCTGTATCATTTATTAACAATAAAATTGGTTTCGCTGTCCATGATTCTGTGTTATATAGAACATCTGATGGTGGATTTAACTGGACAAGAGATACATTGGTTCATGGTGAATATGAATTTTTTAATAAAATAGACTTTAAAACTGATTCAATTGGATATATTATTAGTGTTGGTTTAAAAGTAAATAAATTGTATAAATCAATTGACGGAGGTAAATCATTCAATGAAAAATTGAATATATCAAATGTAGATAGAAACCTCTCGAAAATGAATTGGTTTGATGAAAATACGGGTTATCTTTTTGGTTATACAAAAGTTATTATGAACACTAATGATGGAGCTGATACTTGGAATGATGTAATATTTCCTTTATGGCATTATATCTATGATTTTATTTTCATCGATAGTACGAAAATATTAGCCTGTGGGATAAATGATTCTCTTTATTATTCTTCTGATTCTGGGGAGTCATGGAGAATAGAAACATTAAAGATTTCAAAACGCTCAAGTTTAGAAAATCCTTCACTTTTTTACAATTTTAAAAGGTCAAAAACAGATGACATTTTCCTTGTTGGTAGAGGCAGATTATTAAAAGTTATTGTCAATGACAGTTCAAAAATTGATTTTATTGAAACAGATTTTATTTCTTCTGACCGTTTATACATAACAGTTTCACCTCATCCTGTCAAACAGTTTATGAATGTTAAGATATATGGCTTATGTGCAGTTTGCGATGAAAATATTTTTTGTGGATTGTTTGATTTATCCGGTAAAATGATATTAAATCTTTCTGAAGAAACTATAAGAAATAGGAATGGTTCTATAACTGAGTTCGATATTGATACATATGGTTTAATTCCTGGAATATATTTTATTCAGTTGGAATCCGGGGCTTCAATTAAATCAAAAAAATTCATGATTATAAAGTAGATATTTTCATGTTTTTATTTGAATAGCAAGGATATGAATTTCTTTAACAGATTCAATTTTAAAATTAATGAATAATTTGGACAAATGAAAACTTTTCATTAGTTAATAAGTTTTTATATATTTCCTGTCACCAAATCACTTATTAATTTCGGATAGTTTGTGCCGATGGCGGCTACTTTGTATCTCATTACATTTTTGAATTGTTCTTCGTTATCAACAGAATAAACTCCGAGAAAAATGTTATTTCTTAGAGCATCCTGATTAATCTCATCATTTAATTCAATCAACGAACATATATATGCATCGGCATTTGTCTGAGGACATATTTCGGAGGGTAGGAAAGGAGAACGGGGATTGTTTATAACTGCCGTTGCCAATAAAGAATCTACCTGCTTAATCATATTTAACAATGTTGGATTGAATGAACTGAACATAAGATAATTTTCATAAGAATAGTCGTGAACTATTTTTAAAAGTATTTCAATTTGCTTTTGCTCCAAAGGTTTGTCATAAACCTTCAATTCCAGGTTTAAGTACATTTTATCTTTACAAAAATCCAATATTTCATCTAAAGTCGAGATTTTCTCGCCTTTAAATTCATCGGAAAACCAGCCGCCTGCATCGAGTTTCTTATAATCATTCAATGTATAAGTGCTGTCAATTACAAGTCCGTTGAAATGCTTAAGGTCGTGAACAGCAACGATGTGATTATCGGATGTGAATTGCAAATCGGTTTCTATCATATTAGCTCCTTCTTCGAAAGCAAGACGAAATGCAGACAAAGTGTTTTCCGGAGCATTTCCCGAAGAACCTCTGTGTGCGGCAATCAGCAGATTGCCCGATGAACCGAATTCTTTTAATGTTTTCATTAAATTATCACATTTCTTTTTTTGAATTTACAACCTTATTCGATAAATTCAAAAAAAATCACAAAAACCATATTTCGCTATTTAATACTACAACGTTATTTGAGATGTTTTATCTTAAAAATATAAAAATAATGAAATATTTAGTAATTGAATTGGTTTTCAAAGGAATATTCCTTTTGAATGTTTTTTATATTTAAAATTTTTCTTATATTTTACTTTCAAAATGGTGCAGTTGTTGATTTTTCACAATAAATGGAATGAATTATGAAAAAAACTTTTGTAAGTATCTCGATATTATTATTCACATTTATTTTTTCCGTTGGAAATATCTTCGGGAATTATCCGATAAGTGTTGGTCCTTATATCGGTTTAAAAGGTGGGGTTAATGCAGCAGATGTTCCACAGGGAACATATAACGGATTTGCCTTTGCAAGTCTTCCCGAAATGGGAGTATCCTCATATTTCCCGTTTGTAGAAAAGTCACTTTTTGGCGGTGGATTGAATTTGTCTTATTCAACGGATGGATTTTTGACTGAATTAAATAATATAAAAAGTACTCATCAATATAATTTTTTCAAATTATCACCTTACCTTTATGCAAGCGGTTTTATTTTAGGTATAAACATCGGCATTCCATTAGGTGGAACAGACGAAGCACAAAATAACGAAACTGATATAGAATCTGACAAATTCTCCACAGCAATTGATATAAAGATTGGCGGAGTGATTACTGTTTTTGCAAATGAGACGGGCAGGTTTAATATTGTCATTGAAGGCAGTTATTCACTTTCGGGTATATTGAAGGATAAGTATTCAAATAATGAATATAATTATCATCCCGGGCAAATGTGGGTTGGCTTGAATTATATGTTTAATGTACAAAAACCGGTAGCCGAAGAATAAACAAGTATACAATTTTTAAATTATGAGTACAAATAAACTTCATCCGGGGATGACGGCTCTTATTACAGGTGCAGGTTCCGGTTTGGGATATGAGTTTGCGCGGCAGTTATCACTTTTAGGAATTAACCTTGTTTTGGTCTCAAAGGATGAAGAGAAATTAAAATTGGCAGAACAAAATCTGAGAGTAACATCAAAAGGTCAGGTTAAAATAATTACATATTCTTGTGATTTATCCGATATACATAGCACCGATAAATTTATTTCTTTTGTTGAAGCAAATCACATAGAAATAGACCTCTTGATTAACAATGCCGGCAAAGGTTATTTCGGAGTTTTAGATATTAAATTTAGTGAGGAATACAAAAATCTGATTAACCTGAATTTGATGGCTCCGGTGATTTTATCGGGTTATTTCATAACGAAAATGAGAGAAAGAGGTTCGGGGATTATTTTGAATATTGCTTCCACGATGGCTTTTCGGCCATCACCTAAGTGGGCTGTTTATGCGGCAACAAAGTCTTTTATTTATTCATTAACACGGTCCTTGCAACAAGAAAATAAAAATGATAATTTGTTGATATCTGTTCTTTGTCCGGGAAAAATAAATACGGATTTTGATAAAAATGCAGGATACACAGGAAACAGGTTAGGAAATCCACCCGAGAAAATAGTTTCTTATACCTTAAGCAAGTTGGACAGGGGCAAAGCAATAATTTTCTATGGTTTGAAAGCAAAAACTTTGTATTGCATTTTCAAATATTTTCCAATTAGAATTTCAGATAAATTAGTTGGAAAGCTTACATAAAATGCACGACTCGCTCCGAATTAAATATTACAAAACAGCATATAATTACTTGTCAGGGATTTTCAAAACTCCACCATATATTATTTTTTTCGTAAGCGATACTTGTCCGAATAACTGCCTTCATTGCTGGTATAAAGGGGACTGGAAAAAGAAAAATATTACAAATGATTTATTGACTTTCGATGAAATTGAAAAGATTTCAAAATCCATATCTTATATTCATTTTCTTACATTGACAGGTGGGGAAGCTTTTTTAAGAAATGAAATCGTTGATATTGTGAGTGTTTTTAATAGTAATTGTAATTTGAAAAGGTGTGATATTCCGACGTCGGGATTCGATTGTGAATTAATCTGCGACAAAGTCCTGAAGATTTTAAAAAAGAATATCGGACTTCCCTTTCGAATTGATGTTTCGCTAGATGGTATATATGAAAAGCATGATGAGATAAGACATAATCCCGGATTATTTAAAGAAGTATGCAAAACGCTTGAGGAATTGAAAAAAATCAAAAAGCAGAATCCAAATCTTGATATATCAATTATCACAACTATTTCAGAACACAACAATGTGGATGTTCAGGGAATAGCTGATTTTGTGCAAAAAATTCTTCCTGATGGTGAGTGGATGGTTAATATTCAAAGACCTCTTTCTGAAAATCCGGAAATTGCTTTTGAAAATTTTAAGGCATATCAATTAGCTGATTCGATAATTAGTAATAGAATTAAACATAATAAATTCAAAGGAGACACAGGTCATTCTATAGGCAAATTACTGACTGTCAAGAATTCTTTAAGACGTAAAATAATTATGGATATAATGAGTGGAAAAAGATTAGGTGGAGGGTGTTCGGCAGGAAGTTTAATAGGTGCGATTTTGAATGACGGTGGGGTTCGTCCTTGCGAAATGGATGGTATTCCGATTGGTAACATAAGGGATTTTGATTACGATTTTAAGTTGCTCTGGAATAGCGAAAGAGCATCAACAATCAGAAATCGAATACAGGATGAAAAATGCTTATGCACAAACGAGTGCTTCTGGTCAACAAATATTCTGATTCAACCATCATGTTGGGCTGGTATGCTGAAAAAAATAATCTATGATTGAAAGAGGTTCGTTATCGGTTATCCGTTATCTGCTGTCGGTTATACATTAATGGTTATTCGTTTAGATTTCATAATTTTGTAAAATATAATTTTAAACTATTGGTGATGATATGAACTTTGAAGAAAAAATAAATGAGGAATTGAAAAGTGCAACTAAATCCGGTGATAAATTACGGCTGGAGACAATTCGTTCGATAAGAGCCGCAATAATTGAATTTAAAAAAAGCGGGATCGGCAGGGAAATGAATGCCGAGGATGAACTAAAGATTTTAGGCAATCAGGCAAAAAGAAGAAAAGATTCAATTGAAATGTTTGAAAAAGGCGGGAGGCAAGACCTGGTTGATAAGGAAAAAGCTGAATTGGCAATCATTGAGGAATTTTTACCAAAACAACTTTCGGACGAAGAAATAAAAGCTATTTGCCTAAAGATTATTACTGATGCAGGTGTTACTCATGTAAAAGACTTTGGTAAAGTTATGGGTATAGCTATGAAAGAGTTGAAGGGCAAAGCTGACGGAAACAAAGTCCAGACAATTTTAAAAAGTCTTTTGAGTTCGGAATAAGATGCTTTTAACTCATACTGAAGATGAATTGAACTTACTCCACAGAAGTCTTAAAGAACTCGAGTTTGGTTCAGTATTGGATTTTATTGCAAAGAAATGTTATTCGGAGCCGGGCAGGGAATTAATTTTGTCGTCATATCCGAATTCAGATTTATTCTGGCTTCGGAATGAATATGATTTGATTTCAGAAATGATAACTCTTGTTACTGAAGATGAGCAGATGCCGTTTGAGGGTTATTCCGATATCAGTCCTTTGTTATATAAATCAATGATTAAAAATGCAGTTTTGTCAACGACAGAATTGCTAGAAATTGTGGATACAATCCGTTCAGGACGATTGATTAAATCTTTTTTCCAGACAAGAGACGAAAAAGTTCCTGCATTGTTCGAAGAAATCAGTTTTATTTTCACGAACAGAATGTTGGAAAAACATATCAATGATGCCATAGATGACACAGGAGAAGTAAGAGATAGTGCAAGCAAGGAATTATCCAGAATAAGGAGAGAGATAAAAAGCAAGTCTGATTACCTCAGACACAGATTAAATAAAATCATGCAAAAGGTGTCGAGCGATGACATGATTCAGGAGGAATTTGTAAGTTTGAGAGAAGGCAGGTTTGTTCTTCCTGTAAAAGTTGAACATAAAAGGCACATACCGGGTATAATCCACGGACTTTCACAAACCGGTTCTACTGTTTTTCTTGAGCCGTCGGAAATAATTGAGCTGAATAATGATTTGTCATTGCTGATAAATGAGGAGAAGAGAGAAATATACAGAATTCTTTCGGACCTTACGGAAGAAGTGGGAGCAGAAGCAAAGGAGTTCTTAAGGACCTTAAATATTTTGGCACATATTGATGCAATTATTGCAAAAGCAAATTACGCTTTGGAATTCGGTGCAGTAAAACCTGTAATCAGGGAAGATAATGGGATATATCTTCATAATATAAAACACCCATTGCTTGTTCACTCCAAGGGAATAAAAAAGGTTGTACCGATGAGTATTGAATTTTCTGACGAGATGAGAGGTCATTTGATTTCGGGACCTAATGCAGGTGGTAAAACAGTTGCATTGAAAAGTGTCGGATTGAATATTGCAATGGCTTTGAGCGGTATTTTCCCTTTAGGTGAATGCCATACAAACTTCAAAATGATTTATACATCAATAGGAGACCATCAATCCATCGAGCAGGACCTCAGCACATTTAGTTCTCAGATTTTGCAATTGAAGGAAATTTTGTCAATGTCTGATTCAAATTCGCTGGTATTGATTGATGAAATCGGTTCGGGGACTGACCCGCAGGAAGGTTCTGCACTGTCGGCAGGTATTCTGGATACTTTTACTGAACTGAAATCTTACTTTATTGCTACTACACATAATTCGGCATTGAAGAGTTATGCACTAAGCCGTGATGTATTGCGAAATGCCTCACTCGAATTCGATGAAGACAAACTAAAGCCGACTTATAAATTCCTTGAAGGAGTTCCGGGAAATAGTTATGCTTTCCAGCTTGCAAAAAATCTCGGTTTGTCGGATTTGGTCTTAAAAAGAGCAAAAAAATATCTTGGCACTAAGCAATCAGAACTCGAAGAAAGCATTTCTTTACTTCACAAATATAAATCAGAGGCAGAGAAACTTAGACAAGAAGCGGCAGTCGAAAAAGCTAAAGCTGAAGATAAAAGAAAGAAATATGATGAAAAATTTTCGGATATTAAGCAGAAAAGAGATGTCCTCATTCGCCAGGCACAGGAAGAAGCGGCTGAAATATTGAGAAGTGCCAATGCTTTGATTGAGAAAACAATTAAGGAGATTCAGGAGAATAAGAAGCCAGTAAAAGATGTAAAGAAGGAATTTACCGAAAAAAAGGAGCTTATTGAAAAAAAGGTTAAAACTTCTTCTGAAAAACATGATAAGAAAGCATTTCACGAGAATCCTGTAGTTGGTGATTATGTGACGACTGAGGATTCTGCCACAAGCGGAATTGTTTTGAGTATTGATGATAATAAGATAGCACTCATAGATTTCAACGGAATTAAATTTAAATTGCCTTTGAGTCAGATTACGAAAACTGAACAAATTCAAGCCGTTCAGAAAAGAAAGTCTGAGGCAGATTATATTTCATTCGATGTCAAATCGAGCATTGATGTTAGAGGGTTGAGAGCTCATGAGGCAATTCCGTTGGTTGATGAACTGATTTCAAATGCCGTGGTTAATAATCTTGACAAAGTAACAATTATACACGGGAAAGGAACCGGGGCTTTGCGTCATGCTATTCAACAATATCTTGACGAGCATCATGCTATTAAAAATTACCGTTCGGGTACTTTGGTAGAAGGTGGTGATGGTGTTACTATTGTTGAAATTTAAACCAATTAGCAATTAATTGTCATTTTTAAGTTCAGTATTAAAATCAGTAATCTTTGAATTTTTTGGAGTCTCCGATTATTATGATATAAAAAAACCAATAAATTCAATTTTATTTTTATTAATTTTAAGTATTCAAATTTTATGTCTAAAGATATAATTAATTTAAAATAGAGTTTTGAACATTACTGCTGAAATAAGGGACAGGATTTTAAATTCACTGGATATAGTTGATATTGTATCCGATGTTGTTGATTTACATCGCAAAGGGGCTAATTATTGGGCATTGTGCCCGTTTCACGGCGAAAAAACTCCTTCATTTTCTGTTTCTCCGACAAAAGGAATTTACAAATGCTTTGGATGCGGGGTTTCGGGGAATATTATTACTTTCCAAATGGAATATTACAAAATGACATATCCCGAAGCTGTAAAGGAATTGGCTCGCAGAGCAGGTATTTTTATCGAGGAACGTTCTTTGAGTCCGGTAGAAAAGGAAAAGCAGTCAAAGCGTGATTTGGCTTTAAGTGCATTGAAAGCCGCTTCGGATTATTATCACAAAATGCTTAGAGCCACATCAGGTAAACAGGCATTTGGCTATTTACGTAAAAGGGAATTTAGCGATGAACTTATTGATAAATTTGAATTGGGATATTCCCCCGATGCCTGGGATGCGTTAATTGTTGAGTTGAAGAAACAGAATTATTCCGAGCAGACTTTAATTGAAGCAGGTCTTGTTATTGAAAGGGATGACGGTGATATCTATGACCGTTTCAGGAATCGGGTAATGTTTCCGATTCATGACCACCTCGGAAAAATAGTGGGTTTTGGTGCAAGATTGCTTGACGATGAGATTAAACAGGCAAAGTACATTAATTCTCCTCAAACTGAAGTTTATGATAAAAGTAAGATTCTTTACGGGCTTTTCCATTCAAAGGATGAAATAAGGAGGATTGGTTATGCTTTGTTGACTGAAGGTTATGCTGATGTATTGACCTTACAGCAAGCCGGATACAAAAATTCAATAGCTTCAAGCGGGACTTCTTTAACTAAAGAGCAATTGACTTCTCTTTTCAGGTATTGCAAAACAATTTATTTGGTTTTTGATGCTGATGAGGCTGGGGTCAAAGCAACCGAAAGAGGTCTGGAACTTGCTTTGGAGCATGGATTCAATGTTATGATAGTCGAACTTCCTCAGGGCGAAGACCCGGACAGCATTATTCGAAATTTAGGAGGTAAGAACTTTCAGGTGTATATTAATGAAGCTGTGAACTTCATGAGGTTTTTAATTAATTTGTACAATAAGAACAACTTAATGAGTAACCCGTCTGACAAGGCAAATTCATTGAGAACACTAATCAATTTAATAAATAAAATACCCGACAATTTGCAGCACGATGGATATTTAAATGAATTGAGAATATTAGCACAAATAAGCGAAAAGCAACTTAAGCAACTTTATATTTCCAAGTCGAAAATCAAGTCAGTTGGACAAGAGAGTAATAAAGATAAACAAGAGTTGCCACGAACTGAAAATCATGGGGAAAATGAAATTAAAATAGATTCGGATAAAAATAAAAGTGATTCTGCGACTTTTAAAGAACAACTATTGCCACAGGAAGAACTTTTAATTCAATTGCTTTTGAATTATAAAGAAGCATACCTGATTATGAAAGATAAATATAGTATAGATGAACAGAAATTTCAAAGTGACATTGGAAAATCAATTATAAAAAATCTACTCAGAATCAGAGCTGAATCTTCGGAAGTTTCCAAAACATATTTTGATGATATTGAACTTTCAAAGTTCGAGAAAGATATTATCACGGATTTGATAATGAATGAACCTAAGTTTAGTGAAAATTGGAAAGATTTTTCAAATAGAAATATTGAAAAAGATATTGAAAGGAATGTCAAAGATTCAGTTATCAAACTTGAATTATTTAAACTTGAAAAAAACAGGGATGAAATAAGTCTGAGGTTATTAGAAATAAAAAATGAATTAGAAAAGAAAAATGATATTGGTAAAGACTATCTCGAGTCAATGGAAATCGAGCAAAATGAGCTTTTAAGGCAACAGGTTGATTTGTCAAACAAGAGAAAAAAATTGAATCAATTGTATATTAGGTAAAATTTGTTTATTTTTCTATCGGCATTTATACAAAATATTTTTAAATGGTAGTTTTGAAGTGAAGCGGCTGTATTATTATATAAAATCTTTAAATTTTAAAAGACTGAAGAAGATTGTCAAATCTAAATCCTTTTTAGGTTCTTTTCTTTTTGCGGCTTCGCTTTGGGGTTATACGAGTTTGAATCACGAGTACACACCATTTGTTAAAGTGCCTTTGAGCGTTGTATTGGCTTCGGACAAAGCCATAGAAAATCCATTGCCTTCAAATATTTCCATAAAAGTCAAAGGAAGCGGCTGGCAGTTATTCTATCTTATTTTTTTCAATTCTACAAAAGAATGTATAGTTGACTTATCAGACAAGGATATTCCCGCTGATGAATATATTATTACGCGAGTTGATATTTTGAAAGGGATTCAAAATATTGTTGATGCCGAGCCGATTGATGTTCTTCCCGAATCAATGAAACTGACTATCGGACAGCTTGTTACTATCAAGGTACCTGTCAATCCGATTATCAGCATTACTCCGAGAGACGGTTTTGTCGCCATGACAAATTTTAAATTATATCCTGACAGCGTTGAAATTACTGGTAACGAAAAAACTGTTAGGAATATAAAATACTGGAATACAGAAAAAATTAATATCGAGGGAGTTTTTAAGCCTACCTCTATGGCTCTTGACTTGTCGGACACTTTAAATACTATTATACGGAAATCGAGAAAGCAAGTAAATATTTTTTTTGATGTTCAGCAGGAAGCAGATGTTACGATTTATGATATTCCCATTAGGGTAAAAGGAGGCACTTTGCCAAAAAATCATGTCATCAAGCCGGATAAAATAAAAGTTATTGTTCATGGAGGGATTAATCAAATAGCAGATATTTCCAAGAACGATATTGCATCATATATTGACTATAATGAACTGTTGAATGATACTACAGGAATCTTGTATCCCAAAATTGAAATTAATCGAAATGTAAACAAATACAATTCATTGCCTCAATACATTTATCACTTTAGAATTGTTAAAACTACCGAATAATTAATAAAATATTTGGCTAATTGAGTGGGAGTTCTTAATTTTGCAACGCTCCCTTAGCTCAGCTGGCCAGAGCAATTGACTCTTAATCAATGGGCCGGGGGTTCGAGTCCCCCAGGGAGCACAAAATTATACAAACTTTTAATTGTCTCATCAAATCGCAACCGAATGGAAATTTTGATAATTGTCTTGAATTTGTTGGCAGTTACTTTAAAAAAATATTTTTTTATTTTAAATGATTTTCTAAAATTTGGTTATAATTTATTAAATATTCGGAACCTCTGAAAAATATACTAATACTTTAATTTGTCATTCTGAGTAAAGCGAAGAATCAGGTATCACATGGCTTATGGATTTTTCACTCAACAGCGTTTTGTTCAGAATGATAATTTTCGGAAGTTTTATCTAATTAAATCTGCAACTTAAATAATTAATCACCCTTTGGATTTACAGTGTTTCCTTCGACCATGATGACGATTGTTTTCTCTTTTGCTCTTGTGCGATGCTCAACACATCTTGGTACAGTAAAACCTTGGTTGGGCAACAACACATAAGTTTTATCTTCGACATCGAGTTCGAGTTTTCCGCTGATGACATAAAAGAATTCGTCTTCGTTGTCGTGGTGATGCCAGTGGAATTCGCCTTCGAAAATCCCTAACCGAATGAGTGAATCGTTAACTTCGGTCAATGTAAAGTTAATCCATTTTTCAGAAGTGCTGTCAACGATTTTGTTGATATCAATTATCTGATTGTGTCCGATTTTTTCTTTCATAATTTTCAAAATATTTAATAAGCTTCAACATCTTGTTTTGGCTTTTTCTCTTCTACATTAATAATATTCAGATTTTTAATCTGCCCTTTTTTGCCATCCTTTTCATCGAGAATGATCATGTGGCAATTTAAAGAATCCTTTTCGCTTATTCTTAAATAGCCGTCAATACCAACAAGCAGAGTATCGGCAAAAGCGGGACAATTGACAAGTACTTCTCCGTCAATAATTACATTGTCTTCCGTACCTGGGATTTCCTTGCTCACCCATGTATTGGGCGAACACCAGTTACCGCCTTCTTTTGTTGAGCGAATTTCTTTTGTGTTCAAAGAATTGAAGAGCATCAATAAAAAGGCAATCGTGAGAATCAGCATAAATGAGTTTTGCTTTTTAAAATATTTTTTCATGACAGCACCTTAAAATTAATAAAAGAATTATTTACAAAAATAGAATATTTATTTCATTTTTCATCTATTCTTTTTATGCATAAATTATTTAACTATTCTTTATACTCCAAAATATCTGCGGGCTGACAGTCAAGAGCCCAACAAATAGCTTCTAATGTTGAAAAACGGATTGCTTTGCTTTTGCTTTGCTTGAGAATTGAGAGATTTACCAGTGAAATCCCAATCTTATCGGAAAGTTCCGAGAGACTCATTTTTCTTCTTGCAAGCATGATATCTAAGTTTACAATAATTGGCATAGGAAATTAAATGATTAATGAATTCTCAAATTCCTCAAAAAATCTGTCGTGATTTTTTTTATTTTTACCCCAATCGTAAATTCCAATTATACTTGTAGAATAAAAATCAATTTCAGTATTATCATTTTTATTATTAAGCGAAATGTATATATTTTGACCCCATGACCACCATGATATAGGTGCTGTGGCAAAAATATTATATGTGAGTTTGTCTGACTTTTTTAATTTAAATCCTGAGTTCTTTACAACTTCAATAAGTTTTTCAAACAATAGTTCTTTCGGTATATCATAAGTGTGCTTTTTGTGGTACTTTGAGCATAAAATATTAAACTTATTAGTAAAGTATGGTTTAAAAGAGATAAACCTTCTTACAATGAAATTAAATAAAAGCAAAACGATAATTATAAAAAGAAATATTAAATTATTAATAAACAAAATGGTTGGTAAAAAATAATCAAATTGAAAAAATCCGTTTGTAAAAATGAAAATTATTACAACGAAAACAATAATATTTTTAATCTGTTGCTTTTTCATATATTTTATTTTTCAAAAAAAACTTCCAGGCAAACTTACAATTAAATTTAATGATAAACAAATAAAATTTAATGATAATCATTAAATATTATAATTTGAAGTTATTCCTCTGCTTCTTTTCTCTGCTTTTACTCCAACAGGTTTTTGATTCGTAATATTGGCTATAATAAATGATATATAAGCAAAAGCATCAACCTGGTCGTCGTGCTTTGCGTTGGGGAAGAGCATTAATTCGGTTTCAAATTCCTTGAGCCAGACTTCTTTTTCGGGAAAGTAAATTTTGCCAGCTTCAAGACGTGCCTGCATTGGATAAGTTCTCGAGAGTTTGTCCCTGTCGGGTCTTAATTCCTTAATTGCAAGACCTTCATTCATTAATTCCTGAATCAGGGTTATCTGGTATTGGACTGATTCAATTCCGATAATCAAGGGTTTCCATTTTTCATTAATGTCTCTGATTATTTCCTTATGCCTTGACCCTTCGTACTTTTCACGTATTACATCTCGTATTAATATTTCCTTTTTTGGTGTTACGGAGAAAAGGATGATTACGGTATAATCGGATGTTTGCTTTGTTGTTACGGCAAGGTCGCAAACGGCAAAGGTTGTGCAGAATTCTTTTGCTATTGTTTTTCTCGTTTCTTTTTCTGCTTCGAATGGTTTGAGGTAGAAGAATTCTTCATCTTCACGGAAGTACCTGAAGAATTTTCTTTGGAAAATATTTCCGCTTGCAGGTGCAGGTGATTGTTGGTAAAGTCCAGCGAACTTATATGAGCCGATATTTTTTTCTATAGAGCGAATTTTTTTGAACGGATATCTTTTTGTCCAAAGTGCTTTGCCTTCTTCTCTGCCGAGAGGGTCATTTGCAGTTGCAAGTGCCGGCATTTTAGCGAGAACCCATGTGTCATCGTTCAGATTGCCGTCATAGAGGAGATAATCGGCAAGAGGGATGATGTCAAAGTTCTCAAAAATTCTTCCGCATAAATCATCTTCGTGCCAGCGTGTCATAACTACAATCATAATTCCCTCGGGTTCGAGACGAGTGTATGCAGTCGAAGTAAACCAGTCCCACAACTTTTCTCTTTGATGAGCCGAGTTTGCTTCTGCATCATTTTTTATGGGGTCGTCAATAATAAATACATTTGCTCCCTTGCCCGTAATCGAGCCACCGGCACCTACAAAATCAATACCACCGTCATTTTTGAGAATATCGAATCTTTTGGCTGACTTCGATTGTGGATGTATCACGATATTAAAAACATCTTTGCTGTTTTCCGTAAAAATACCTTTTACTCTTCTGCCGAATGTTTCAGCAAGATTTGCGTTGTAGCAGGTTAGTATTATCCTGTGAGCAGGGTTAGTTCCCAAATACCAGACAGGAAAGTTTCTTGAAATCAACTCCGATTTACCGTGTCGGGGAGGCATGTTGACAATCAGCCGCTTTATTTTTCTCGAAGAAATATCGAGCAAAAGTTTATTCAAAATCCGAACATGTTTTGGAAAGCGGAATTTTTTGTTGCTTGCATAGAATGCAAACAAAGCCGGTGATTCCTTTGCTTTATTAAGTAACATTTTTTCATGTTTATACAATCTTTTTTTCATAATCAATTTTCCTTTTTTTACGGAAAATTAGATTTTTCCTGCGAAATGTAATTTATTTTATTTTAAAAGGATTTTAAAAGCAAATAGCTATAAGCACAAGTCAGGAAACTGGAGTCAGAAGTCAGAATATTTCGTGAAACGTGAAACGCGAAAATGTGAAATGCAAGAATTTTACGCAAAGAAAGCATAAAGCGAGTTCATGAATGTAGAATGGAAGATAGCTACTCGGAGGGAAAGACAATTAATTTTATTTATTGAGGAATTTATATTAATTTAAGCTGTAAGTTTTTTTTACCAAATAATATTTCGGGTGAACTATGGTGAAAGTATTATTAATTCTTGTTATTGTCGTAATCGAGAGTACTTGCGTTCAGGCACAGGTAGAGCCGGTTGACACAGACAGTAACGGCTACCGAAACATTTCTACATTAGAGCATCTTCGCTGGCTCAGCGAAAACGACAGCAGCTGGTCTTGGAATTTCGAACTCGACAACGATATTGATGCAAGCGATACGAGGAATTGGAATGTAGGCGACCATGATGGAAATCCTGATACACCTGATTCGGCAATGGGATTTAAGCCGATAGGTGGTAAAAATATTGATTCTTCATTAACTGGTTTTTCAGGAAAATTAATTGGAAATAAATATAAAATCTATAATATATTTATTAATAGACCAAGGTTAAGTTATACCGGTTTATTTGGATTTATAGATTCTGGGATTGTTGAGAATCTATTTTTAGTTGATATGAGAGTAACATCAAACTTTATTGGTGGAGGTCTATGCGGGATGAATGAAGGACAAATACATAATTGCTTTTGTTCTGGAAGTTTTGTAATATTTGGATATTGTGGTATCTTATGCGGGTGGAACTCTGGTGCAATTACTAATTCAAATACTCAAGGAAAAATAATATCTGGAGGTCCAGTCGGTGGTTTATGTGGGAAAAATTCTAATGAGATAATCAACTGTTATTCTGATGTCATAGTTTATGGTTCTGATTTGAAAATTGGTGGTTTTTGTGGTGAAAATAATGGTTTAATTAGCCAGTGTATGTCAATGGATAGCGTTTTAGGTGGCATGAAAATAAAAGAAATAGTTTATGAAGAAATCGATACAAATAACAAGATAAGCAAGATGGTACTGCAACATGGAGAGCAAGTAGGCGGCTTCTGTGGAATAAACAATAATATAATAATTAATTGTTATTCATTAGGATACTTCAAAGGTTTAGCTGATGTCGGAGGTTTCTGTGGTTTTAGTTTCGCAACGATTTCAAATTGTTATTCAATTGGAAAATCACCAGATAATTTTCATACTGGTTTTTGCGGAATGTCATTTAGAACAAATATTAATAACTGCTACTGGGATTCTGAGCATTCAGGTGTGGATAGCAGCTGGGGTGGCGAAGGCAAAACCACTGTCGAAATGAAAACTCAAAGTACATTCGTGAACTGGGACTTTGAAAATATATGGGCTATTGACCCGAATATAAATGATGGTTATCCTTACCTTAGAGGAACACCAGTTGTTTCGGTTGAGGATAATAAAAATAAGCCGGAAAATGATTTAATTACAATCTATCCTAATCCGGCATCCGACTTTGTTGAAATAAAACTTTCCGAAAGTTTAAAACTTTCCGAAAGTTTAAAACTTTCTGAAAGTTATGAAATAAAAATATACAATACATACGGACAATGTGTAATTAATTACGAATTACGAATTACTAATTACGATAATAATGTAAGAGTTGATGTTTCGGGTTTGCCTGTGGGGATGTATTTTTTGAGGGTTGGTGATGGTATTCAAAAATTTGTGGTTTGGAGGTGAATTGACTGACCTGGGATTTTTGGAAATTGTCTGAACTGGGATTTTTGGGATTAATGGGAATACAGGATGAAGAATATAGAGGTATTGATTGTTGTGAGGAAATATTAATGTTAATATTCCTGTCAATCCAAAAAATCCTAAAAATCCCTGTTCGGACAAAAAGCTCTTCTTAAAATTCTTCCGTTTTCGGTACTTCTGTCTTTCGGTTATTCTGCTTTCAGACTCCTGTCTTCTGCCTTCAGCTTTCTGACTTCAGCTTTCTACTTTAAGCTATTATCTATTAGCTAAAAGAAAAAATATAGTTATACTTATAATAACTTCTAATTCGTCATTAAGCATTAAATTTGAAATTATGAGAATAGCATATTTATCAACGTTTTATCCTTTTCGGGGAGGTATTGCACAGTTCAATGCTTCTCTTTATCGTGAATTTGAAAAAAATCATGATATAAAAGCTTATACTTTCAAGCGGCAATACCCCGGCTTTCTTTTCCCCGGACAAAGCCAGTTTGTAACAGAAAACGACAAGCCGGATGTGATTGATTCGGAAAGAGTTTTGGATACGATAAATCCGTTGACTTATATTTCAGCACCTTCTTTGATTTCGAAATTTGAACCTGATTTGCTATTGATGAAGTTCTGGATGCCTTTCTTTGCTCCGTCGCTTGGTTGGACTGCAAGGACTCTGAAAAAAAAAGGTGTGAAGATTATCAGCATACTCGATAATGTTATTCCTCATGAAAGAAGAACCGGCGATATGGCATTGATTAAATTCTTTTTGAATCAGAATCATGCTTTCATTGTGATGAGCGATGCCGTAAAAAATGATTTGCTGAGAATAAAACCCTATGCTTTGTTTACTCAACATCCTCATCCATTGTACGACCACTTCGGAGAAAAAAAGGAAAAATCAGAAGCAAGACGTTTGCTGAATCTGCCAGAGGATAAAAAGATTTTGCTATTCTTTGGGTTCATTAGAGGATATAAGGGATTGGATTTGCTTTTGGAATCCATGAGCAAACTGCCCGAAGATTACTTGCTTGTTGTTGCAGGAGAAGTTTATGGAAAGTTCGATGAATATGACGAGCAGATAAAGAAACTTGGGATTGAGAGCAAAGTCAAAAAATTTGTAAGATACATCAATGATGACGAGGTACCTTTGTTCTTTTCTGCCGCAGATGTTTGTGCACAGCCGTATAAATCAGCGACTCAAAGCGGAATCGCTGGTATATCATACCATTTCGATTTGCCAATGATAGCAACAAATGTTGGTGGGTTGAAGGAAATGGTTGAGCCATACGGCACTGGAATTATTGTTGACAGACCTGATGTTGATTTGCTCGTAAATGCCATTGAGGAATATTTCAAAAATAACAAGTCAGATGATTTAAAAAAGAATATAAAAGTTTTTAAGGAAATTTGTTCGTGGAAAAATCTCGCGAAAGCGATTGAGGAGTTATACGGACAATTAAAATAATGTAGAATGTAGAATGTAGAATGTAAAATGATTATTTGTATTGCATTTTGCCTTTAGCTACTTCTAACATCTTACATCTAACATCCAACAACGAAAAAAGAATGGAATTAAAAGATAACAGCGGGTTTGTACCCAAATTAGGATTGTTTGTAACGACTGCAGTGGTGATTGGTGCAGTGATTGGTTCGGGAATTTTCAAAAAGCCGGCTCTTATGGCAGAGCATCTCGGCTCACCGGAGCTTATGCTTGCTATTTGGGTAATAGCAGGTGTCATAACGCTTTTCGGTGCCTTGACAAATGCAGAGATTGCAAGCATGATTCCCATAACTGGTGGACAGTATATTTACTTCCGAGAGATGTACGGCGATTTTTATGCTTATCTTTACGGCTGGGCTGTATTTGCAGTCATACAGACCGGTTCGATTGCTTCTATCGTTTATATCTTTGCACACTATTCTGGATATTTTTTCCCATTGCCACGTTTCTCTGCTGAAATTGAAAATACTATAGCTGTGCATATTCCATTTATCGGGTCAATTTATCCTTTAAGAGATATAGGAATCAAACTTGTTGCAATCGGAATTATGTTCTTCCTGAGTTTTGTGAATTATCTTGGAGTGATTTTTGGGGGAACAGTTTCTGCATTTTTTACGATTATGAAAGTTGCGGCAATATTAATTATTGTGGGATTGGGTTTTGCTTTGGGTGACGGAAACTTTGCCAACTTTGCGACTGAATCGTCCAGCTTCGGAATTAATGCCGGACTTTTCAGCGGTATAATGATTGCACTTTCAGGTGCTTTTTGGGCTTATGACGGGTGGAATAATATAACTTATGCCGCAGGTGAAGTGAAGAACTCACAAAGGAATATTCCTCTGGCACTGATTATCGGAACGATAGTAATAATAGCCGTATATCTTTTAATCAACCTTGCATATCTTTATATTCTGCCTGTCGAAAAAATGGCGGGTTCACAACTTGTTGCCTCTGATATGGCTTCTGCAGTGCTTGGACCGATAGGCGGCGGTTTGATTGCCGCGGCTGTCATGATTTCAACTTTCGGCACTGCAAACGGAACTATCATGGTAAGCGCAAGGGTTTACTTTGCTATGTCAAGAGAAAATTTATTCTTCAAAAAAATCGGGAATACACATCCCAGATTCAACACTCCTGCAAATGCACTGTTGATTCAGGCAGTCTGGACGGCACTTTTGATACTCAGCGGTACATTCGATATTTTGACGGATATGCTGATATTCATAAGCTGGATATTTTATGCGATGGGTGCTTACGGTGTTTTTGTGCTCAGGAAAAAGTGGCCCGATACTCACAGACCATACAAAGTCATCGGTTACCCATGGATACCTGCGATATTTGTTGTCTTCGCTACAGTGTTCGTAATTTTCACACTTTACAACGATATTGTCAATTATGCTCTTGGTCAAAGCGAAATAATCAATTCCGTATTTGGTTTGCTGCTTGTCGCAACGGGAGTGCCGTTTTATGTGTATTTTAATAAGAAGAGGAAGGAGAAAAACTAACAATTAACATCTAATCTATCACATCGGGAAACCGAGCTAAGTGCAAAAAAAAAAAACTTACAAAGATTTGGAAATTTGAAATTTATTTCGTAATTTTATAATATAAAAAGCCCTGAACCCGAAGGTTGCAGAGCTTAACACATTGGGTCATTTAACCCGAAAACAAAAATAGTAAACCTTCGGGACATGGGCAAAATTTATTTTTGTTAAATTTTCTTATTTGGAGGTTTTATGAAAAGCGTTTATATTTTTTTAGTATTATTTGTTTCTTTAGTTACAACAACTATTGCTCAATCTTGGGATCCGTATCTTCATTGTGATGGAAATCCATTTTGTCCTTGGTCTAATGATATAACTGATACAATGACATGTGGTGGATGCGACTATATTATTGAATATTGTACGAGAATATGTAATCAACCACCATATAATGGTGTACCTCATTTTAAAATTAAAAGACTTGAACTTATTGATTTCCTAAATTGTCAAGGTGGTTGCGATAGTACTGATTTATTAAAACAAACAGGCGCTGCTATTATTTTGGCAAATCATGATTGGTGGGATAACCTAGAGCCGGATTCATGCTTAAATGAAATCCAGGGATATCATGCAGCATGCTGGTGGTGGCCTGGTGCAATGCCTGATGGTAATCTAGGCTATGAACCTTGCAATTTAACATCATGTTGCAGACAAATTTGGTTTATTTGTAAGAATAGTGAGGGTGATATATTACCTCCAGTTTTACAGGGAGTGCAAAACATTGTACCTTGCGATCCTCCTCACACACCTTCTAATTGTGAAACTTGTTGTGAGCCGGATTAAAAATAATATTGAGTTCATTAATTTGTCATTTACATATATAATTTTGATTAAAAAAGAAAAAATCAAATGAAAGAACGGATTATTTTAAACATATATTTTATTTTAATTTTCTTTTTGTGCGGTATTTCGGTTACACTATCGCAAATTACTAACCAATGGGAAATGGTTAATAGAAATGAGAAATGGAAAGGCAGTACTTCATTATATTCGTCTGACGAAAAAACATTATCAGCTATTAATGAAAATGACTTTATCAAATGCTCAACAATATCCTATTCATATTTAGATTCCATTGACGGGTCAACAAAATGGTTTAAGGGAAAAAATATAGAACATATAACAAATAAAGGTAAAGATTTATATGAAATATATAAAATCAGTGATAAAACTGATATGTATAGTTGGAATTCTGTTGATTATCCTGGAGAAAATGTTATTGTTATTGTGGGTGATTCAAATTATAACCACATGATAGGAAACCGAACAGTACGTTTATATTTTAATCTTTTGATTCTTAGCCGTGATGGAGGAAAAACATGGGAAACAACGATAGGAGATTCCAATCAATATTTTAAAGATGTTTCAATGTACGACAGTTCTTTTGGTTTAATTTTACATGTATTTACGGGAAATGAAGCTAACCGAAATCCTATTCCAAGAGATGATAGTTTATGGTTGACTGAAGATTGCTGGAAAACGATAAAAAAGATTCCATTGCCAAATGATAGCGCTTATTACAGCAAAGTGTTTTGCTTTTCTAAGGAAAAATATGCATTATTATCACGCAACAACAAAACAAATCAAGAATATATTCTTTTCACTCATAACGGTGGTAAAAGCTGGGAAAAATCGGAAAATATTGGACAAAATTGTGATATTCGACAAGTTGTATTTGTTGGTAATTCAGCTTATGCTATTGGTTACGGATATTTAGTTCCAGAATTAAAATATCCGGTTTTGTATCGGAGTAAAGACAACGGTTACTCTTGGCAGGAAGTAAAAAATATATATAACAGAGATTTTTACTCAAATTCGAGCTACAATTGCTTAGATTTTTTTGACGAACTAAACGGAATTGTCGGTATTCAAGATGGAAGAATATGCAGAACGAGTGACGGATGTGAAACTTGGTCAACTGAATATACACCTGATGATAATGGTAAACGCAATTCACTTTTGCAAGTTTATTACCCGTATAAAGATTTCACAATTGGAACAACAGGTACTGAAATAGTAAAAAGTGAAACAAATCAATGCCTTGCAATACCAAAATTTGAACGTATTGTAGATAAAACCTATCGACCTACTAATAATGTAACTATTAATTGGTATGAAGTTGAAGGAGCAGAAAGTTACCAAATAAAAATTAAAAAAGCAGATTATAATGGTTATGACCCAGATAGTACTAGTTTTATTAAACCAATGATTGACACAATTCTTACTATGAATAGTCTGATATTAAATAAATTATTTGAAAATATGTACTATGATGGATGGATACGGGCAATAGGAGACAATTTGACAAGCAATTGGTCTTCTCAGGAATACATTTTTGCTACTTTTATTGATTCCTTATATTGCCCTGACCTTATTTATCCTATTCCGAATTCATTGAACAATCCCACTAATATCACTGTCCAATGGAATAAAGTCCCACAAGCAAACAAATATTTTATTAACATATTATATGATTATCAAACATTATGGGATTTTGCCAATGATTATACGGATACTGCAATAACTTTTACCGAATTACTTCCAAATAGAGTTTATTATATTCAATTAAGTGCTGCTTCAGATAGTGAACGGACTCCATACTATACTTACATGTTCGTAACTGGTAATACAACAGATGTTAATATCAGTAAGTTCACGGTTGATTATTATTTAAAAGTATATCCAAATCCTTCAAATTTATCTAATTCTTTTAATATTAATTATAATTTTCAAAATACTATCAATATTCAAATTGAATTAGTAAATAATATTGGTATCAAAGTTGCAGATATTTTCACAGGTTTCAAAGAAGCAGGTGAACATACAATTCAATTTTCTCCTGATGCAAGTTTTCCTTCTGGTGTTTATTGGGTAAGGATGATACTGAATGGAACTGAGCAGGTTGAAAAGCCGGTTGTTATAATGCAATGAAAGTTATTACGAATTGAATAATAGAATGTGTTTTTATCTTATAAACACGAACTTTTTGGCAAGTGTGAAGTGTGAATTTATGAGTAAGCAGGTGTAAACTCCGGAGGGTTGGTTTATAACTGGAAGAGTTGCCCTGTAGTTTCCGGGTCTTAAGTTGGAGGAAACGACTGTCGAAACGAATTGTCCCAAAGGATTGAATAATTTTATTTCGTAAAAGCCCTCTTCTTTTATCTCGAAATCCAGGTGCGGATTGACTGCTTCAGCAGGGTTGGGATATATGTCGAGCATTTTGTTCCTGCTGCCGTTGAAATCAATCCATTCGAGGTTGTCGTTTATGAAACTGTTTAAACAAATAGATGGAATATTCGAATTGCTGAACTCCACACAATGATTTCCAACCGTATTAAGATGCGTGATTATGTTGCTACAATAGACGCTGTCGGGGGACTTTGGCGGTACTACACGGAATTCATATTTCAGAATTTCACCGTCGCTTGTCAGATATCCGTTGCTGAATGCATTGATTGGAAATGTAACTATTCCTTTCTCCATGTCAATATTTATCTTCTCTTTTTCAGGTTTCAAGAATCCTGTTTTAATAACTTCACCCGGGTAGATATCTTCTTTGCCTATCTCAAGGAAATTAGAATTAAATTCTATTCTTACATCAAAGTTTTTCAAAAAGTATTTAGAAATATCCTCGCCATGGTCAATCAGTACCCTGACTTTCAAAATTTCACCGATATTCAGCACAGAGTCTTCATTTGTTAAATAGGTCGTAATACTTTTTGGAGTAAAAAAGCTTTGAACATTTACCAGGGTTTTTTCTTCCTTTACAAGTCCGGCATAGCTGTGATATGCATAAATATTAATTGTTGATTGCTCTACTTGATTGGGTGCATAAACCATTTGCAAGACTTTCTTTTCCTGAGCAAAGATATCAAAACCATTTAAAACGGTAGTATCAACAAAACGGATGGAATTATTTTCAAAAATTCTTACGGAATCAATGTGGATATTGTCCCAGCCGTAGTTTTCTATGTGATAATCGAAAGTATCCAAATCGGAAACACATGCAGAAACCGGAGGAGTATAAGATTTGATTCCCCTGAAGATTCCTGTCCCTGTAATAAATGATGTTGTGTCGAAAAGTGCATCACTGACAGAGCGGATGGCTGCCGATGCCGGACCTTCCCTTTGTGCTACAAAGTTCACATCCATGACAAGTGAATCGCCTTTGTCAATCAGCCACGGTGAAGACCTTTTGTTGATGTTGAATATTTTGAATCCTTCGCTGCCCCATGGCTTAACTTTGTCTGAAGTATCAACGGAAATTTCATCGCCGTTTGGGAGAATCATAATGCTGTCGATGAAAACCATATCGGCAAACTCCCAGTTTTCGTTGTAAAAGATTACCTTTCGGTTCACTGGAGTAAAGACATCATTAACAAGACTCGTATCGAAATGGACATCGTAAGTGCTGATTTTAGGTGCAATGCCAATTCCCTTGAAGACCGATTTCGATTCGCTTCCGTAGGAATTGTTGAAGACCATTGTCATGGAATGATGTCCGACTTCTCTTGGGTTGAAAGCAACTTCAATGAATTTTGTTTGTCGAGAAGCCACTTTAAGATTTTGGAATTCGCTTTCGACAAATTCAAATGCCTGGGAGCGTAGTGTATCTTTCTTTTCGATATTGTAAATTGTAATGGTATCTTCAGCTGTGTTGGTAAGCCAAACAGCATATTCGGGTGAAGTATATGGTTGAATTGGATTGATTCTCATTCTGCCCCAATCGAATGAAGAGACGATTAAACCGGGTTTGACACCGTGTCCATTGATATAAACGACATTATCCAATCCGGTAGCATTGCTGAAGAAGATAACTGAATCTTTATAAAAACCTAAGCTGTCGGGAGCAAAATAAATCTCGAAGTTCAATCTTCCGCCGGGAGAAATAATATATGGTTCGTTGTTTGTTATTTGAGGCAATGTCGTCCAAAAAGGCAGCCGTGTTGATAAGTAAGCGTTCAATTTCAGATCTACTAAACCTTTGTTATGCACCGAAACTGTTTTTTTGACCGTATCGCCAATTGTAATATCGAAGAAGTTCAAATCGTTTGCAACAATAACAGGGCTTGCAACTTTGCAGTATATTCTCGATGCATAAGCGAATGCGTAACTTGTACCTATACCTATTGAATCCGAAAACGAACCTTCTTTTTTTGCATTAAAGTAAACTCTGAATTTTAGAGATTCTCTTGGCTCGAATTTTTTTGGTAAACCGCCAAGATAACCTTCCTGATTTTTGACTAAAACAATCTCAAATCCCTGGTCGCCATGCTTCAAGCTCAAACGGTCCAATACGAAATACCTGTCATAAGAGTCATTTGTGATGACAAATTCCGAAAAAGGTTTCTCCCCTGTTATTATTTCCCCGAAATTGTAATCGGCAGGACTCAAACGGAATTTTGGAGCAATATATATGAATGATTGTGATGTCGAATTTCCATCAAAGTCTGAAAACACAACGGAACCTAATGCATCTTTGAATTTATCCTTGACTTCGATTGACCATTTTGCTCTTCTGTCAACACCGACTTTATAATCAACAGGCGGGAAATAAAAATTTTCGTCGAGTGATTTTCTTATGCTACCTAAGTTTGAACGGATTGCATCATCATCGGGCATGTCAATAACCTCGCCCTGAGCCGAGCCGTCTTCATTTTGAACATAGATTAGAACCATTGGAGGAACAGTATCCGAAATAACAGACTTATCCTTGTCATTGTCTTTGATAACTTTTTGTGCTGAACTATTGAGTGAAATTGCAAAAAATATTAATCCTGATAAAAGAATTAACATCAGTACCTGAAATTTAACAATTTTAAAATTCTTTAAAAAATCGTAAAAAACCGCTATAATTTTCCTATTTTGTTCTATCGAATACATGCATAATACCGTATCTTTTCATTTTTTGCACTATCCCCGGTTATGCTTATTAAACGAAATATATTATTTCTTATTTATTTTCTAAAAATACTATTTGATATATATACGCAAAAAATAAAATAATAGTTCCAAAAATTCTTTAAATTAAATTTAACTCTTTTGCTACTAAATTAAATGCTTCAAGTATTCTGTCCAGATGAACTTTCTCGTGCGTTGCCATATAGCTTGTTCTCATCATACTCATGTGCGGTGGAACACCTGGCGGAATGAATGCATTAACAAAGACTCCGTTATCGTAAAGTTTTCTCCAGAAGATGAATGCAAGGTCAGTATCGCCGACGATTACTGGAACTATCCCTGTTTCACTTTCGATTATGTTCAAGCCCATTTCCCTGAAACCTTTTTGCATATATTTTGAATTGGCAACAAGTTTGTCAACCAATTCCGGCTGTTCTTCCAAGATATCCAATGACGCAAGAGCCGCGGCACATGAAGCTGGTGTAGGGCTTGCACTGAAAATTAAGGCAGGCGAATGATGCTTCAAAAAGTTAATTACTCTTTCAGGTCCTGCTACGAATCCCCCAAGCGAAGAAAATGTTTTTGAGAATGTACCCATGACCAAATCGGTTTGTTCGGTCATACTGAATTTACTGGCTGTACCTCTGCCTCCTTTGCCAATCACACCAATTGCATGAGCATCATCAACCATAACCCTCGCACCGTATTTTTTGGCAACTTTGAGCAATTCAGGTAAATTTACAATTTCACCCGTTACTGAAAAAACACCGTCGGTTACGATTAACTTCCCAGCATCTTTAGGCAATTTTGCCAGCACTTTTTCAAGGTCTTCCATGTCGTTGTGCTTATACCTTTTAAATTCGGTAAAAGCACCTTTTGCTATCATTGAGGCATTGATAATACAGGCATGGTCTTCCTTGTCCAAAATCATATAATCGCCTTTAACAGCTAAGGTCGGGATTGCACCCAAAGCAGTCTGATAACCAGTACTGTAAAGCAAAACATCCTCAAAACCAAGGAATTTAGCAATACGATGTTCGAGTTCGATATGCAAATCTATTGTCCCGGTCAAATACCTCGACCCTGAACAACCAGTTCCGTACTTTTTAACTGCATTAATTGATGCTTCTTTTACTTTGGGATGTGCTGTCAAACCGAGATAGTTGTTCGAACCAGCCATAACAACGTCTTTTCCTTCAATTCTGACGACAGGTCCCTCATTCTCTTCAATAGCCCGAAAGTAAGGATATACTCCGAGTTTTTTTACATCATCAGCTCTCGTGAAACTGATGCATTTTTCAAAAACATCCAATTCTTTTCTCCTTAAATTTTCATGAATTTGTTATTTGGCATTGTTCAACCGTAAATTAACAATTACCAAATAACAAATATCTTAAATATTTTCATAAGAAACTAATAAATTTAATTAGAATAATAACGAAATACTAAAGTAATCAGTTGCTTATAACTTGCAATCAAGGGAAATTGTTGATTTGTTTTCAATACAATTCACTAATAATATTATTAGTTCGCTTTAAAATATTAAATTGCATTTTTTCTAAGTAAAGGTTTTTAAATTTATTTTGGATTTATATGAAAAGCATCATAACAATTATTTTGATTGTCTTGTTCAGCCAAATCTTGTTTTCCCAACAACAGGATAGTATTAAAAGTAATTGGCAAAATAAGGGAATTGTAAGTTTGAACATCAGTCAGATTGCATTTACCGACTGGACACAAGGTGGAGATGACGCATTAACTTACACATTTATAGGTGATTTTGCGTTCAATTATGCAAGGGAACTCTGGAGTTTTAAAAATAGTTTGAAGCTTGCTTACGGACAGACGAAAATTGCAGAAGCTGACTTTAAAACAAATAACAACGAACTTTATCTGGAAAGTGTTTACACAAGGGATGTTGGACTTTGGGTTGACCCATATATCAGTAATCTGGTGCGTACAACAATTGCTCCGGGATATGAATACAAAGTTGTTGACAAAATTGAAACAAGAACAGAAATTGCGAATATCTTTGACCCGGGATATATCAGTCAAAGTATTGGTTTGGGTATTAATAAGTCCGAAATCGTTAAGACAAGATTAGGTTTAGGTTTTCAGGAGGTTATAACAAATAAATACTGGAAATACTCTGACGACCCCAAAACAACAGATAAGCAGGAAGCTTTCAAGTTCGAAACAGGTATTGAATCCGTTACAGATTTTAACTGGAATTTTATGGAAAATATGAACCTGAAAAGCAAGCTGCGTTTATTTTCGAGATTTGAAAGTCTTGATGTCTGGGATGTTCGCTGGGATAATACAATATCAGCACAGGTAAATAAGTATATCGTTGTCAATCTGAATGTATTGACCATTTACGAAAAGAATCAGTCTTTGAGAACACAGATTAAAGAAGCATTGCAAATTGGAATTACTTATACATTATTTTAAATTTTGAGGAAAAAATGGATAGTTTACAAAGTTACTGGGACCTGATTGTCAAGCTTTCTGCATCCTATGCACCGAAGTTTTTATTGGCAATAATTACTCTGGTAGTAGGATTATGGATAATCAAGAGGATTGTAAAGATAATTAGGAAACTAATGCAAAAAAGCTCAGTTGATGCTTCTCTCCAAAGCTTTCTTGTTCCATTGATATCCATTCTGTTTAAAATTCTGCTGATACTTAGTGTGGTTTCCATGGTAGGTATCGAGACAACATCGTTTGTTGCTATACTTGCATCAGCAGGATTTGCTATTGGAATGGCATTGCAGGGTAGTCTTGGCAATTTCGCTGGTGGTGTCCTGATACTGCTTTTCAAACCTTACAAGGTTGGTGATTATATCGAAGCTCTTGGTTTTGCAGGAACTGTTAAAGAAATTCATATTTTTAATACAGTGATGCTAACAGTGGACAACAAAAAGATTTTTATACCTAACGGTGCTATCTCTAACGGACCGATAACAAATTATACTGCTGAACCGATGAGAAGATTGGATTTAATATTCTCAGTCGGATATAAAGATGATATTGATAAGGCAAAGGGATTAATAGAAAAAGTAATAAAGTCAGACGATAGGATTTTGTCTGACCCGGCATATATGATTGCTGTCGGTCAGCTTGCGGAAAACAGTGTAAATCTTACTGTGAGAGTTTGGTGCAAAACAGATGATTACTGGAATATAAATTTCGATTTTCACGAGAAAGTCAAAAGGGAATTCGATGCAAGCGGTATTTCAATACCATTCCCTCAAAGGGATATACATGTTTATCAGCATTAGTTGTCAGTTGACAGTTGTCATTCAATAGCTTCACAAAACTTCTTGTTTGTGAATAATTAACGGCAGCCATTGAAAAATGTCATTCTGAATGGAACGAAGTGAAGTGAAGAATCCAGAAATCGCATGAATACTAGATTCTTCACTTCGTTCAGAATGATGAACGTCTTATTCTCTAAAATTTTCGAAAGTTTCTTACAATTAATTTCTAATTCCTAACTTTTCAACTTTGCGATTTAAGCAGTAGATTGAACTTATCAGCTATTGCCAGTGCTTCTCTTTTTGTTGAAAAAACAGCACCCCTGAAATTCCAAAGATTTTCGGAATAAACTTGCTTAGTTAGCAAAGCATATTGTTTTTTTCTGAATACTATGGGAGTACTTGGATTAACCAGCCATAAAGAATTCAACTTGGTTTTGTCATTTCTGATTACTACAATTTCTTCTATATAGTTTGCATCCGGCTGAAATCCTATGACATCTTTTTTTCTTTTAAGCCAGAGTGTATTTGTCGTCCAGTCAATTCCGCATTTAATTTTTGTTTTTGCAAGAGTTCTCCATGGGAAAAAAGTAAGAAAGCAAATAACAGCAATTAGAAACATAATCGGAGCCATATCTGCATCACGTTCCTCACCCAAAACAATAATCCCTATGAAAGCAAAAAAGCCACCTATTGCAAATGGTGCAGTAAGCGATGCTTCAAGCCAGTTTCTGTTTCTCCAGATTATATGTTTAAATTGCGGTGAGTCATCGGATATTACAATGTCTTCTTCTTTAAAATTCTCGGTATCTGTCGGGAGAATATGACGTTTTCTGATTGGAAAATAATTTTCATTTTCAAATTTTTCAGCTCTTGATTTACGAACCTCTGAATTTGTTTCTTTCTGAATACTTCTTTTTGAAGAATCATTAATTAGCTTCTTTTTTTGTCCTGAAAAAAGTTTAGACATAAATTTCCCTTATTTGATTTAATTTCATGCAATTTAAATAAATTATGTAATTGTTTGTTAATGAATTTGTGCTTAATAAGTTAAAAACTAAAAAATTTTTTAACAATAATTATGTTTTTTTGCGTAATTAAGGTAAAATTATATATATTTGCAGTCTCTATCAATGAAAATAATTTTTTTATTAATGTTTATTAATTATTAGGAGGTCTATATGAAATTCTTAAAATTTAGAGCATTATTTTTAATGCTCACATCTTTCAGCTTTTTCTTCTATTCATGTGGAGAAACAACAAGCACAGCTGATAATCCCGTTATTGAAAGCATTGACCCGACAAGCGGGACACCGGGAACGGTTGTAACAATAAAAGGTTCGCTTTTTGGTGATTACAATGAGTCAACTTCAAAAGTTTATTTCAACGGCGAATTGGCAACGAACATTGTTGTTGATGGTAATCAAATTCAATGGTTCGACGATGAGATTAAAGTTAAAGTTCCTGCAAGAGCTACAACAGGTAATGTAGTCGTTGAAGCCAATGGGTTACTAAGCAACGGTTTTCCTTTCACTGTACCAACCGTTGCTCCCGTAACCGATTTGATGGCGACTTCAAAGGATGACAAATCAGTATTGTTGAAATGGACTGCTTCTGCAGATGCTGATATTACAGGATATGGGATTTTTATATATCCTTTAAACGGCACTGCCCCTGAAGACCCAATTCAGATAGCTAAAGGCGTAACAACTTATTTAGCAACTGGATTGACTGAAGGCACTGTTTACAACTTTGATGTCCATGCTCTTAAGGGCAATATTTTGAGTCCAAAATCTACAGTTAAATGGTCGCCGGCTTCGAGATTTATTTATAACATTAACGATGCGGAAATAAAAGTCTATGAAACCAAATCAAACCTCGGAAGCGGTTTGCAATTATTTGATGCAACAGGCGGAGCTCCGAAAACTTTGAAAATCGCAAGCCATACGGAATGGGATTTAGGGTTATTTATTTCAGGCACCAATATCTGGTTTGGTTCAGCATCAAAAATGAAGACACACTATCCCACAAGCTTCACGGGAGCCGCAAAACCTTGCCAGATGGCAACAAACAAATATTTCTTTAATTCATTGGAAGAGCTTTTCGATTCTCAGGCATTGGACAGTCAGACATTTTCTGATTCAGAGGTTGACCTGTCAACATTAACTGAAGGCAAAAATGTTATTTTCATTGTAAGGACAAACAGCCCGACATGGAACTATGCTAAAGTTATGGTACTTTACAAAGGCGGGAAGTATTTGCAGGGAACCGCAGACGACAGATATATTGAGGTTCAGGTTTCTTACCAGAAAACAGCAGGTGTTCCTTACGCCTTATAGTTTTGTGAGTTTAATAAGTTTTATAAGTTTAATTAGTTTAAATTTTGAAAGGAAAATAAAATGAAAAAAATATTTGCTTTATTGTTATTTGTAGGGATATTGTTCAGTGCAACAGTTAATTCGGCACCATCAAAACCGATGAAAGGTTATGTAGCAAGTTTGAATGACATGGTTACAGGAGGAACAGGCAAAATTGACAAAGCTAAAGCCACTGAATTGGCTGAAAAGGGAAACCCGATAGTTTTCGTTACAGGTAAAGGGAAATCCGCAAAAATTTATTTCGTTTATAACGAAGACGGTACTTTTGCCGGAAAGAATTTAGCAAAATTCGCTGCCAACGAGTTTATCGGTATTGTAGGAAAGGTTAAAAAGGTCAACGGATTAAATATTCTCATAGCTGAGAAGATTGAATCTATGGACTAATTTTTTTATGATGAAAAGGAATGTTGCATTGATTTTCTTTGTAGCATTCCTTTTTTTTATTTCTAAACAAAATATTAAAATTATGAAAAAAAATGTTTTAATAATATCGTTACTTGTTGTTTCGGGAATGCTTTTCTTTGCATGTGGAGAAACTAAGAAAGATTCAGCAAAAAGCGAAACTGAACAACAGGTAAGCAAAGAAGAAAGGCAAGTCGGTAGTTCAGGGAATACTGAGAATGTTCAACCCGATAAAACTTTCCTTGCAGAAGCACCTGAAGCAGTCGAACCGGAAATAAAGGATTACACAAAGGTTGCTTTGAGATGCCAGATTATTTTGCTCGATGATGCGGCAATGGGAAAGTTCAGAAAGCTGACAAAACCTATGGCTCTTGACTTGGTACAGCAGGGAAAAATGCTTGTAGTGCGTGCAGAAAACGGAGCAATATTTTTCGTTTATAACAAAGATAAAACTTTCGGTGGCGACAACCTTGCAAGATTTGCTGCAAATGATTACATCGGCATTCTTGGAAAAACAAAATATGAATACGGTCTGAATATTATTTTCGCGGAATATATAGAATCGTCTGATTGAAATGAAATACCTGATTATCGGAAATAAGGGACAGCTTGGCTCAGAGTTTGAGAAGCGGCTTGCACTGCAAAATAAAAACTTTGTAGCTGTTGACATTGACAAAGTTGATATAACCGATTATCAGAAATTGACAGATTTGTTTTCATTTGTCAAACCCGGCATTGTAATCAACTGTGCCGCATACAACGATGTTGACGGAGCCGAAACCAACACTGAGCAGGCATTTGAAGTTAATGCCGAAGCCATTAAATACCTTGCCTACTCTGCATACAAGCATCATTCTTTTTTGATACATTTCAGTTCGGATTATGTTTTTGATGGAAGCAAAACATCGGGAATGTATATCGAAAAAGACGAAACCAATCCGATAAATCAATATGGAAGAAGCAAGCTCGAAGGCGAGAAAAATCTTGCCGATGAACTGGAAACCTATCTTCTACTCCGCCTGAGCTGGGTTTACGGCAAAGGCAGTCAAAACTTTATTTACAAACTGCGAAACTGGGCGGAAGGAAAAGATATTTTAAAAATAAGCGAGGATGAAATCTCGATACCGACTTCGGCAAAAACGGTTGTTGACGTTGTCATGCAAAGCGTCAGCCATGGCTTGGACGGACTTTTTCACCTGACAAACAGCGGCTATTGCTCCCGTTACGAATGGGCAAAAGAGATTATATCGCTAATGGGATTGAAAACCCGACTCGAACCGGTACCGCAGGATTTCTTCAAACTGCCGGCAAAAAGACCAAAATTTTCAGCAATGAGCAACTCGAAAATATCTGCCGAATTAGCCCTTGAAATACAAACATGGCAAGCGGCTCTTTCTGATTTTTTTGAAAATATGCTATTTGTTCAGGATGATTAAATTGCTGATAATATTATAGGTTTAAAAACTATCATTCTTAAGTGAAAATATTATTTGGAAATATCAATTATTTATCGTAAATAGCAAATAAAAAATAACCCGGAGTTTATTTGAATAGATATTTTGATTATTGTAAAAATTTTAGCCATTCAGTATATTCGTTCAATAAAAATATTTGGTCGGATGATGGAAGTAATACTCATTCTGTTTCTTTGAAAAATTTCATTCCTGGCGTTTATCATATTATCATATCAAATGCTAAATCCAATTCTAAATGTAGTTTCAATTTCGTGAGATAAAAAATGAAAAAGAAATATCATATATTAATTGTTTTCATTTTAACAATTACTTCGTGTTTTGCTCAATGGTTTCCTGTTAACAAAGGTATTGAAGAAGCCAAAATCAATAAAATAATTGGTCATAAAGATGTAATAATTGCTAAAAGTGAAAATTATGGAATTTTAATAAGTAAAGACTTTGGTGAGAATTGGTTAATTCCTGGGATTGGTGGTGGCTGGTGTGAGGATTGTCTTTGCTTTAAAGGTGATACAATATTGTGCTCTACTGGGAGACCAAACCAAGGAAAAATATATTTTAGTAACGATGATTTTGAGACTTGGAATTTTTTAAATGTTAGTGACCATATATCAGCATTAGATGTAATAAATGATATATTATATTATGGTGATTTTTATGGTTTACTTTATTATTCAACAGATTTTGGTAAAAATTGGAAAAACCAAACAAATAATTTATGGCCCTATAATTCTCAAGAATCTGTTTCAGATATTATGGTTAATGAAGGCAGAGTTTTCGTAAGTTTATGGGGTGGTCCTGATACCGATACTCATGGAATTTATTTTAGTGATGATACCATGAATACTTTTACAAAAACTATATTAAATGCCAATGCCAAAATTCAAATAAAATTCTATAAGAACAATAATACTTTGTATGCTTCTGCCTCAGGTTTAAGTTATGTTTCAAATGATTTCGGTGTTAATTGGAATTCTATTAATCCTTCTTTTATTGGTTTATCTCCAGGTCATCTTGCATTTGATTTTTTGGATTCAGTAATTATGGCTGGTAGCTTTATCGAAGCAAAAATTGTTGTTAGTTTTGACGGTGGAATGACTTGGATTAAAAAAGACAACGGGATTGAAGATAAATGGATCAATTGTTTAACTATTTATGGTGATTATGTTTTTGCTGGTACTTCGAATGGTATTTACCGTGCAAGACTTGATGAATTAACAGCTGTTGATGATAATGATATAAAACAAGATTTTGTTAAAACATTTCCCAATCCCTTCTCCGAAAAAACAAAAATTTCTTTCAATCTTGAGTATCCGTCTTACACTAAAATTACAGTTTACAATTCGCTTGGTTGTGTTGTCGCTGTTTTAGCGGATGAATACCTCAGCGAAGGGAGACATGAATTCACATTCGACGGCTCTTCGCTTCCCAGCGAAACATATTATTTTGTGCTTCAGGCAAACGGGAAAGTGGAGACAGGGAAGCTGGTGCTGATTAAGTGAAAAGCGAAAAATTATGACAGAATATGAAGAATATAAGGAAAGATTGAAAGCAAGGAGTTGGGGAAGAGGGGGAAGAGGGACAATCGGATGGAGTGGAGTACAGCCAATGGATGGAGAAAGCAATGTTATTGGTAATCCTTCAGGTTGGTGCCATGTGATAGGTGATTGTATGCCAGGTGATACTAATTTTAATAATTATAACATTCGAGATATTTCTTTTAGAAACGATACAATTACTCTCGAAACCTTTTGTTACAAAATTTTTGATAAACTTAATGACAATACTCTTTTGGGTTGGTTTCCATGTCCTCCCGATAGTGTTATTTTCAGATATACTATTTGGGGTGTTTTAGATACAACATTAGGGATAAATGATAACGAGGAAAGACATTTTCAAAATACGATAAATTGCAAAGCAATAACTAAATCGGGTGATAAAAACGTCATTATAGAATATACTTATGAAAAACTCGAGGACATAGAAGTCTTTGTTTACAATTCATCTGGAAAACTCATTCAAAATTATAACATCATTTTTCAAAAGAGTATCATTAGGAATCAAATAATAATTGACTTTTCAAATAACTCCAAAGGAGCTTATTATGTTGTACTTAGAGCTAATTCTAATTTTGGTTATTGTAACTTTATTTATTTACCATAATAATACGGAGATAAAAATGAAAAAAAAATTATTAATTTTATCAATTTTGGTAATAATGTTACAATATTTTTGTAATTCTCAAAACTCCGAATGGATCATTTACAATGATACAAACTCTGATCTGAATAATAATAAAGTAGAATCAATTGCTTTAGATAGTTTAAATAAAAAATGGATAGGATGCTATTTAGGTTATGTGGTTGAATTAGATGGTAAATCTTGGAATAGTATTGAAATACCTCAAGCATGGAATATTTTTAATATTCAAGTTGAAAAAAATGGAAATATTTGGGCTTGTCACGATGTTGGATTATCAAAATATAATGGAAATGAATGGATACATTTTACTCCATATAATTCTCAAATTCCAAGAAGCTTCATTGCTTCCATAGCTTTTGATTATTCTGGTTTTAAATGGTTGGGTACAGAAGGTTGTAATTTGATAAAATTTAATGATACAACATGGGTACTTATTAGTAATGTTGGTTCTTCTATTGGATATAGTCAGGGGCAAGTATATTCCATTTTTATAGAAAGTAATAATAAAATTTGGGTAGGTACAGGTTCAGATATTGCAGACGAGAGTATAGGAGTGTTAGGTAAATTTGATAATAATCAATGGATAGGTTTTAGGGAAAATAATTCAGGCATGCCATTTTCAAATAAAATTCATCAAATAATTAATGACAAAAATTATACCATGTGGATTGCTACTTCAATAAATGGTGGTTATAACCAAAATATGGGTGGTTTAGTTAAATTTATTGATAACGATGGTGATACTTCTTGGACTGTTTATCAAACCTCAAATTCAGGAATACCTGATAACAATGTATATGCAATTGCAATTGATGAAAACAATGTCAAATGGCTTGGGACAAGAGGAGGTCTTGCGAAATTTGACGACACAAGCTGGACTGTTTGGAATACGGACAATTCGGACATCCCAAGCAACACTATAAATTGTATCGTTATTGACAAATACGGCAACAAGTGGATAGGTACAGACAACGGACTTGCAGTTTTCCGCGAGGGTGGTGTAGTAGGAGTAGAAGAACCAGTATCAAGCAAAGAGTTTTTATTTAGATTTTTCCCAAACCCCTTCTCCGAAAAAACAGAAATTTCTTTCAATCTTGAGTTTCCATCTTACACAAAAATTATAGTTTACAATTCGCTTGGTTATGCTATCGCTGTTTTATCGGATGAATACCTGAGCGAAGGGAGACATGAATTCACATTCGACGGCTCTTCGCTTCCAAGCGGCACTTATTATTATGTCCTACAGGCAAATGGGAATGTGGAGACGGGGAAGCTGGTGTTGATTAAGTGAATAGTGAATAGTGAATAGTGAATAGTGAAATTATAATTTATACAAGTTATTGACTTCTGACATCTAAAATTAAAATCCCCATAAAGCACATATTGAATTATGTATTCAGAAAAAATCTTGCATATAAAACAATAAGTTGTTAAATTGTAACTCTTATAAATATTAAGAATTATATTTTTTTATAAATATACCCGGGTAAGACAATGGCAAAAGTAGTTGAAGGTTTGTTCGATGCAAAAGGTAAGAGCTTTGCAATAGTGGTTTCGCGTTGGAACCAGTTTATAGTAAATAAAATGCTTGATGGTGCAATGGATGCCCTGAAGCGTCATAATGCCTCAGAAGATAAAATCACAGTCGCTTATTGCCCCGGTTCGTTTGAAATTCCGCTTATTGTTCAAAAATTCGCCGAATCGAATAAATACGATGCCGTCATTGCCCTGGGTGCTGTAATCCGTGGAAATACACCTCACTTTGAGTATATAGCTTCCGAAGTTACAAAAGGAATTGCAAATGTGAACCTTAAAACGGGTGTCCCCTGCATTCTCGGAGTGCTGACGACTGACACAATAGAGCAGGCAATCGAAAGAGCCGGCAGTAAATCGGGCAATAAAGGTTTCGAAGCGGCATTGTCGGCTATCGAAATGGCTTCACTGGTTAAAAATATCGCATAAAAAATTTTCGGAAAGGTCTGACATTATTCAAAATTGTACGGTTTATTTTTTTATTCAATACTCAGGAAAACATGATGAAAGAGAATAAGATTATTCGACCGTCAATTTTATGTTTATTATTGTCGTTTGTTTTTTCGTTTGAGCCATCGGTTGCGGAATTGAAACTGGAGGATTGGAAGACATATACCTCTTTGACTGATGTCAGAACCATTACGGTTGATACCGAAGGTAAAATCTGGGCTGGAACCACAGGCGGTGTTTTCATTTACAATACAAAGGGTTCTTCAATTGAAGAGTTGAGGAATACCGAGGGCTTGTTAAATTTGAATATATCCTGCATAAGAAGCAACGACAAAGACAAGTCCATTTTTATTTGCTCTTCAAACGGGATTATTCAAATTCATAATTCTAACGGAACATGGGATTATGTTACCGATATAATTTCCGCAAAATTTCCTGACCCCTTAATAACCGATATTGAATTTATAAATGACACAGCGTATATTTCCGGTGGTTTCGGCTTATCGAAATTCAATACAAAGGAGTTGGTCTTTATCGAAACTGTAATTAAATTCGGCACTTTAACATCAGGTATAAGGGCAAATGATATTTTGTTTCATGATGGTTATCTTTGGGTTGCTACGGAAGAAGGAGTAGCGAGGACTGTAACAGGTGCTTCGATTGCCAATCCTTCGGGCTGGGAAGTTTTTTCGAAATCAGATAGCGGAACTTTGAGCAAAGCAAAATTCCTGATGAATTACAATGATACGCTTGTAGTCGCTACAGAGAATTCAATCTGCAAATTTGAAAGTTCGGGTTTTACGCTAATGCAAAATTCGGCAGACAACGAAAAGATAACAGGGCTTTCAATAATTGACGGCAAATTGATTTACTCGACAGAGAACGATGTTTATTCTCTTGATAATACTTCTCTGAATTATGGGAAATACAGGAATATTAACGGTATTCAAGCCATACCAAAATCCGGAAATGGTAAAACGAACTTAGTAGCTTTGTTCCGCTATTATGGTTTCAGCATTTTTGATAAGGACAATGAAACAAATATTCTTCCCAATTCACCAATATCAAATAATTTTATGAATCTCGATGTAGACGGAAAAGGAAGAATCTGGATTGCAACAAAGCCGAAAAGCGAAACCGATGGTCAGGGCTTCATGATGTTTGATGGAAATAATTGGTATAATTACAATACATGGAACAATCCGCTGGTAAGTAATTGGGCTTTAAAAATAAAATCTGTGAGTTCGGGCGATGTATTTGTAAGCACATGGGGTGGCGGTCTTTTGAAACTTCAGGAAAAAATTAAAACAGGTAATTCACATCAAACTGAATTTGAAATTACGAAATACGATACTTCAAACTCTCCATTTACAGGTGCAATAAATACAGCTCCTAATTTTGTGATTTGCGGAGAAGTAGTCGAAGACTTTAGTGGAAAGATATGGATAATCAATTATGGTGAAGGAAGCACAGGACCGCTTATAACTGCTATGCAAATTGATGGCTCTTTTCTGACTTTCAACAATTTGGACAATCTTACTGAACGACAATATGTAGAGTTGGCAATTGACCGTTACGGGACTAAATGGCTTGGCTCGAATAGTTTTGCCAAAGGTTTGTTTTATTATAATGATAACAATACACCTGAAAATAAAAGTGATGATAAGTTTGGAAAATATACCAAATCAAATAACGAAGGATTGCTTGATAACGAAATAAATTCCATAGCTGTTGATAAGAACGGCTTTATCTGGCTTGGAACTAATATGGGGCTGAATTTTATTTATGATTCCTATCCTGCTAAATCCGGCTCGAAAGTAAGCATAAGAGAATTAACACTACTGAGAAATCCATTTATTCATGATATCTATGTGGATGCGGTAAATAACAAATGGATTGCCACCAACAAAGGTGTCTGGGTTCTTAACGAAGATGCTTCAGAACTTTTAAACCCAAAAATATTAAATTCATCGAACAGCCCTTTGATAGACGATGAAGTATTTTCGATTACATCCGACCCAAAAACGGGAGTTATGTTTTTCGGTACAAAATATGGACTGAGTTCCGCAAGAAGTTTGTTTGCTCAATCATCAACGGAGTATAATATCTCCTGCTATCCTCAGCCATTCAATCCCCGAAAAGACAGGGAACTTTATATTGACGGATTGATGGAAAACTCCGACGTAAGAATTTTAACTGTTGACGGTACTTTGGTAAAAGAAATTACAGCTAAGGGAAGAATTGCCTCATGGGACGGAAAAGATGAATTGGGATTAGTCCCAAATAGTGGAGTGTATATTGTTGTTGGCTCTTCATTAACCGCAGACGGCAAAGGAGTAGGAAAATTCACTTTGATAAATAAATAACTGTCATAGTTGAAAATCTGCTTTTTTTTTTAAAAATGAATATTATAACAAACACATTATTTTCAAGGAAAAATATATTAATCGCTTCATTAATTTTTCTTGTATTGAGGTTGATTATTGCTTTCTTTTTTGTAGAAGAGTTTAAGTCATTTGAAGATTATCGAATAGCTCAAAATATTGTTGAAGGAAATGGCTATTGTCTTGTCCCCGAGTGGGGAGCAACTGCAATCAAAGCTCCTGCATACCCATTGTTCCTTTCAATTTTTATACTTTTGTTTGGTATTTATTCCAAAATATCGATTGTAATAACACAGCATATTATTTTCAGTGTGATTCCTTTTTTACTGATGAAACTCTCCAACGAATGGGGTAAATACAGAAAATCAGAAGAAAGATGGAAGAATATCGGTGCTATATCAGCTTGGATATTTTTATTACATCCTTCATATTACTATTATCCGAATGTCATCGAAACGACTAATATTTTTATTCCGCTTGTAATATTATTTTTAATTACAATACTCTCTGTTTTTAATTCATCCGACGGACAAACAAAAATTGGGGTATTAAGACAATATGTTATTATCGGAATTCTCTCCGGTTTGCTATTCCTTACACAACCTGTAATAATTCCTGCTTTGGCAGTTCTTTTATTAATTTTCCTGTTCAGGAAGAATTATAAATTATCCTTAATCTACCTAACAATATCAATTCTAATAGTTTCACCATGGGCAATAAGGAATTATTATGAATTCGGAAAATTCATACCTGCGAAAAGCCCCTTTTGGTATAATTTGTATAACGGATGGCTACCTGAATTTCATGGCAATAAAAAATTTGACATCATTCCCAATCACGAAAAACAGATGATAGAAACAAAACTGATTGCCGGTGAAAGTGATGTCGAAATGGAAAAAACTTTTAAGGATGTTTTCATACGGAATACTGAGTCGCACAAAGCACTGTATATCGAAAAGACATTTTATCAGATGTTTTACTACTGGTATATGCCACCTTCTTATGTAAGTGACACAAGATTAACATACATATACGCGAGAAAACTTCCGGTAATTATTTTAAATGCCTTGTTCATATTGGGGATGCTCTATTTGTTTAAGAGTGACAGGAAATTATTGTTAATCATTTTCTTTTCCTTGCTTTATTTTACGCTAATTTACGGTTTAACTCATACTGCAAACATACGTTTCAAACTGGATGTCGAATGGCTGGAATTCTTTGTCATTGCCAACTTTATTCTTAAAATTATAATTGGAAAACACTCCGTAGTTTTAAATAATACAAATTAGTAATAATTAGAGCATAAGTCATATTTATTTAACTTTATGATAAAATGTTGAAAACTTCAATCAACATGAAAAATATTTAATCCATTGTAACTATGTATTTTTTTGATAGTTACAGTATATAAGCTAATTATTTTAAAATTTTTTGAGATTTTTATTAGAATCTTGTGTTAATATATATGATTTTAAATGACAATATATATAAATATTATAGAATTTTGAGAAATTTAATTTGTTTTTGTTAAGATATTTTTATAGTTTTATATTTCGTATTGACGCCTTTAGGTGTCAAGATTTTGTATTTTGGTTAAAATTGAATATTAAAAAATAAATTATGATTGATTTAATCGAATTATTATTAACAATTAAAGGAGGATTCCTTATGACATTTAAAAAACTTTTTGGAATAAAGCTGTTTGCAATAGCATTGGCTTTGTTCATTTGCACTTCGATTACAAGCGAGGTAGCTAAAGCGGCATATCCACCACTTCCAACTTGGGGTTATGGATGTATGACTATTCAGACAATCCGTATTATGGATGGTGCTACACCAATTTACAACAACACAGTTACCGGCTGTAACCAGCGTGACAGGACAGCTGACCCTGTACAAGCATCTTCCATCAAACTGGAAAGTGGCAAAACCTATAACATTATTTGTGCAGGTCTTTGCTATGGTGGTAATTCCTGTTACTATGGCGGTAAAATTGGTGCTTGGATTGACTTTAACGGAAACCAATCTTATGCTGATGCAGGTGAAAGAGTCATGTGGAATTACTGGGGAACCAGTTATAACACAAACATTACAGGTTCTTTTACAGTACCATCAGTTGCTGAAGGAAAAGTATTCAGAATGATTTTCAGCAGCCAGTATTATTTTTACTGCAGCGATTATGGATATTATAATGTTGACCCAATGTATACTGGAAATCATAGTCCTGGTTATGGAGACCGTGCTTGTATTGACTTTTACGTTGAGAACCCTGCCCTTCCAAATGCAGGTGCTATTTCTATCGTACAGCCGTCAGGTGCAATAACCAAAGGAACTCAAAATATTGCAGTCCGCATTCAAAACTATGATGCTTTGGCACCATTGACATCCTGCAGAATAGTCTGGAGAATTGACGAAGGACAACTGACAGAGGTATCGAATACATATTCATGGACAGGCAATTTGGCTTCCAATGCACAAGTTGATGTAAATGTCGGCAGTTTCAATTTCAGCGAAAACAGAATTTACACGATTGATGCTTTCACAGAATTTCCAAACGGAAAAAATGATAATGATCCTTCAAATGACAGGTGTCTCAGAAAATCTGTTGCTCCTGCACTTTCACCCGGTAATTATTACATTGGTAATTATCCCGGTTCTTCCAACACATTCTCAACAATTACAGAGGCAACAAATTATTTGACTTCTGCAGGATTAATAGGAGATGGAGTAATGAACATCATCTTTCCCACAGCAAACCCCGGACCTGCTGTTTTTGCCGGTCCTATTATAGTTGGTGCTTATCCTTCAGTAGGAAATAATACAGTAGCTTTCAGGTCAGAATCAGGAAATCCGGCTGACGTAATTGTCAACTTTACACCCGATGGGACAACACCTTATTTGCTTTCGATGGCAAACCTTAAAAATACGTCAATACAGGGTATTACATTCAATACGACAACAGGTGTTACTAATTCAGGTATAATTAATCTTTCAACCTGTAACGGAGTTACAATCAAGGACAATCTGTTTTTAAACAAAGTTGGTGCTGCTCTGACAACTGACTTTATGTCAATCAGCATGAACAATTGCTATGACATTAAAGTTCAAAACAATGAATTCAAAAATGGTTCGATTGCCATTTACGAATCCGGTACATGCCCAAGAAAAATGGAATTATCCTATAATACTATTAAGGATTACTCATGGGCTGGTATTATGGTTGCAGGTAATGCTTCATCACCTTGTACCGAAAATGATGTTGTTATTGATACCAACAAATTCAGCGGTACTAACATGCGTCTTGGTATTTCATCAACAAATGGTACTGAAATCACAAGAAATTCATTCACCGGTTATACAGGTGCTTCTACATCGGACGCTGTTATTTATGTTACAAATAACGACCCTGTAAACTTTACTAATGCAACGATAATTGACAATAATGTCATGACAGCTCAAATTGTGAATCTTCACGGTATCTATGCTGTAAATGTACCTCAATTAAATATCACAGATAACCAGATTTGGACTGTTGATGTTGCTTCACCTCTGGCTACGAATGCTGTTACTGTTGAAGGTTCAGGTAGTTCTTCAAACCCTGTATATATTACTAATAATTCCATAAAAAGTGGTGCCAGTGGTATGGGTCAGGCATCTGTGAATAACTATGGTTTATATGCAGCAAACAGCACGGTTAGAGTTAATTATAATGATATTGACTTGTACTCAGGTGGTGCAAATGTTTATTCGGTTTATCTTTTAAATTCCGGAGGATATTTGGCAAACAGCCAAATAACTGCTGTTGAAGCAAATGGTGTTTATCTGAACAACTCAACTGCAGGAATTTACTACAATTCAGTTGCAAATCGCTCTGGTTCGTTCCCTGCGATGATTATCAACATGGGCTCTTCAGAAATTAGAAGAAACCTATTCCAAAATGAAGGTACAGGTCCGGCAATTACAGCTACTAATGCAACAGGAAATACAATTGACGAAAACAATTATTGGACAAAGAATACTTCACCAACACCGGTTCTAGGTAGATGGAGCGGTGTCGCTGCTGCTAACCTTGCTGATTGGCAGACATTAAGCGGACAAGATGCAAACTCATCCTCGATTGAAATTTCATTCTTCGATTTCGATGCTCAGAATTTGAGCTTGAATACATTTGACGAAGTTTTGGTATTCGATGACCCGATTATGTTTGCTGACCCGACATTTAACGATGAAATTCAAGCAACAGATTATTTAGGTCAAACGAGGTATTCTTACTTCATGGGTTCTGAAAATATCGTTCCCGAAGTATTCATTACCAATCAGCCGGTCGGTGTTATGGATTGCGTTGGCAAAACAGGTTATTATATCGGTGTAACAGCTTTCGTAACAAGAGGAGTTCAGGCAAGATACGAATGGTACAAAGATGGTCAAAGCTTGACGGAATTATACAAAAATCCAACAGACAGCTGGGCTGAGAAAGCATCAATTTATCTTGACAGTTTACCATTTGCAAAAGGAGTTCCGGGATTGAATTTTGATATGGAAGGTACTTATCGCTGCTTGGTAAGAGGTAGTGGTGCAGAACCGAAATGGTCTAATAATGTATTGGTTAACGCTTTGAGCAAAGCTGAAATCACAAGAGAACCAGAAGATGCAAGAGTTGACATTGGCGGTATAGCATTGTTGGAAGTCGAAGCTCACATTGTAGCCGATGAAGGTGTTGATGACCCCTTGTTTCAACCTGAAGTACAGTGGTATTTCTCGAGAGGAAATGCACCGGTTGAAAACGATTTGAGTGTTGACGGACACTTTACAGGTGCAAAATCAACAATTTTAACTATTAGAAATGTTGATGATGCTTTACTTGCAGGTCCACTGCAAGACGGTGTTTATTGTGTATTGATTGGCTCATGCAACACTTTGACAACCAAGACATCATTCGTTAAGTTGTTCCCACCGGTCTTTATTAACGAAGACCCTGAAAATGCAGTACCTTGCGAAGGTGATGCAGCTACATTCAGAGTTACTGCGACTACCGATAACGACGCTACATTGGAATATCAATGGCGTAAAGACGGAGTTGCAATTCCGGGTGCGACAGAAGAAACTTATACAATTGATGCAGCAACTGCAGGTGATGTTGGTGAATACGACTGTGTTATTACAGCTATTCCAGGTGGTAAGTCCGAAACATCAGCCAAAGCTACTTTGACAATACTTCAAAAAATTGCCATTTCGGTACAGCCGACTGCCCAGACCGTTGCCGCAGGTAATCCGTTCACATTGTTTGTAACAGCATCAGGTGAACAACCATTGTCATACCAATGGCAAAGGGACAACGCCGACATACCAGGTGCAACACAGGAAACATATTCAGTAACATCCGCTACATTGTCTGATGCAGGTTCTTATACTTGCAAAATCACAAATGTCTGTGGTACTGTTACAACGAACCCTGTAACGGTTACCGTTACTACCGGTGGTATTGTTGACGTTACTGACTACACAGCAGATGGATTTGCATTGTCGAATAACACACCAAACCCGTTTGTTGATAATTCAAAAATCAGATTCTACGCTCCTCAAACATCTCATGTACGTTTAGCGATTACAAATGTTTATGGCGAAGAAGTTGCAGTTTTGGTTGACGGAAATGTATCCGGATGGAATGATATTACAGTTGATGCTTCAACACTCAAACTGTCATCCGGCGTATATTACTACACATTGACAACAAACAACAATTCTTTGACTAAGAAAATGGTTGTTGTAAGGTAATACTTTACCTTTGATTTTAAAAGCCGGAGTGCATTTTGTACTTCGGCTTTTTTAATGTATTTTTGGCTATTACTTTTAACAGATATAAATTAAAATGAAAAAAATTTTGTTATTAATATTTGTTTCCCTTTTGGTGGGAACATGCGATATTTTCCATGAAGATTATTCAAAATTTGCAGGTGCATACAAAAAAATTCTTATTGCAAGAGAACTTAATCAGGATGACTCATTGAACGCAAAAAAGGAAATTGATAAAATCTATAGAGAATATAATTTAACAGAGGAATCGTTCAAGGAAGAATACTATTATTTGAACAAGAAAAATCCCAAAAAGTTTCAGGAGATATTGGATTCGCTCAGAGAAGAAATTCAGCGGGAGCTAACCAAATACCAAATGAAAATCAGAAAAAAAGACAAAGAATAGGAACAAAAGAAGATAAAATTTTTTAAAATTATTTAGGAGAAGACATGGAAGGCGAAAAAATCATCAGTGAAAATCCTCAGGAATCAAGTGAAGACGAATTACCATATTCGGACAAACTAATAGGTATGATTACTACTCCGGCAAAGACAATGGAGCAAATATCCAAATATCCCTTAAAGCCAATGACATGGCTGACACCTCTGATAATTTTCATTGTTATATCAGGATTGGCTACATTCCTTTACAGTTCAAACCCTGCGTTGAAAGCCGAAATGGAAACAAAAAGCAGGGAAGCTATCGAGAAAAGCTACAATGAACGTGTCGAAAAAGGAGATATGACTCAAGAAGAAGCCGACGAAGAAATGGAAAAAGTAATGACCCAAATGGAAAAAAATGCAGGTTCAACAATGACCTTTCAGTTTATCGGAATAGCAATATATACTTTCATAGCATTCTTTTTGATTAACTTAATTTACTTCGCATTGATTAGATTTATACTTAAAGGTGAAGGTGGTTTTGGCAATTGCCTGACGGCATACGGACTAAGTTATTACATTCTGATAATACAAACAATTATCACGATAATATTGTCACTGGCATTCGACAAGTTCTATATGAGTATTAGTCTTGCGAATATTATCGAGACCGATTGGACTTCTTTTTCAGGTTTTTTGCTCAGAAAAGCTGACCCGTTTTTAATCTGGTTTTATGTTGTTTTAGGCATTGCTTATGCTAAAATGTTCAATTCGGATGACACAAAGAAGTACGTAATACTGACGCTTGCCGTTTGGATACTCGGAAATTTATTTCTATATTATATGTCAACTGTATCGCAAATATTCAGCGGTTTTGCAATGTAATTATCAATTTTTTTCAACTAAATGAATACAGAGAATAAAAAGGATTTTTGCCGAAAAATATTAATTATTAAGTTAAGTTTATTGCAATTATCTTATTTCGAAATTTTTAAAAAGGTGAATAATGAAGCTTATATTTTTAGGACCTCCGGGAGCAGGCAAAGGGACACAATCGGAAAGCATTTGCAGGGACTTCGGTGTCGTGCAGCTTTCAACGGGTGATATTTTAAGAGCAAACAGAAAAGCAGGTACGGAACTTGGTCAAAAAGCACAAAAGTACATGGATGCAGGCGAACTCGTCCCTGACCAGTTGATAATTGACATGATTAAAGAAGAGCTTAAAAAACCTGAACTTGCCAAAGGGTATATTCTCGATGGTTTTCCGAGAACAGTGAATCAAGCGGAATCATTGGATAAACTTTTGTTGGAAATGGGACAAAAGCTCGATACGGTGCTTGTTCTTGAAGTGCCAAATGAAGAGTTGCTGAAGCGTTTGACTGCAAGAAGAGTTTGCAGGGTTTGCGGTAAGTCTTATCATCTGTTATATAAGAAACCAAAAGTTGACGGGACATGCGACCCGCCTTGCGGTGGTGAACTCTACCAAAGAGATGACGACATGGAAGGTCCGATAATGAACAGATTGAAAGTTTATGAATCACAAACTTTCCCTTTGATTGAGTATTACGACAGAAAGAATATGTCCTCAAAGATAAACGGACTTGGTGAAATAGGAGATATCTACGCAAGAATAAAAGCTGTTTTGGATAAAATATAGAATTATTTGTTTAGGTATTTAATCTAATTTTTTAACTTTCAATATGTGCCGTTTTGAGCGAAGCGAAGAATCTCATCGTCATTCTGAGCGAAGCGAAGAATCTCGGTATGTTGAATATAAAAGAATGAGATTTTTAAATGTTAATGTTTGACAACCATGACACATGCAACGATGAAGAGGATTATTTACATTTTCACTATTGTCTTCGCATTGATGTTTATTCGATGCACGAACTCATCTGATACCCATACGGAACTTTACAATAGCGACGGGACAATAACCGGCTATGACATGAGGGAATGTGCCTGTTGTGGCGGTTGGTTCATTGTTATCGGCGATACAACCTACAGATTCTATGAACTGCCCAAGGGAAGCAACATCTTTTTCGAGCTCGAAACTTATCCGATTGAAGTCAAACTCGACTGGAAAAAATCACCGACTCCTTGCATGGGTGATGAGATAGTTGTCGAGAGGATTAAGAAAAAATATTAGTGTTTTAGTTTTTTAGTACTGAAGTACTTGAGTACTTTGGTACTGTAGTACTGTAGTACTGTAGTATTTGAGTACATGGGTACTTTGGCTTTTAAGTTCTAAAGAACTGAGAAAAGTAGCTTCGACGTCCCCGTCGAAGAAAAGAATTTTGCAGGAAATAAATTTGAATATTGATTTGAAAATAAATGCAAATTATTTGTCAATATTTATTAGTTTTTATTACATATTAATTCATAATTTTGTATTTTAAATAATATTAAATATTTATTCACAACAATAAATTTTATCATTATAATGATAGATAAAAACCATATATTAGAAGAATTAAAGAAAATAACCGCAATTGACGAGATTCACATTGATTCATTTGATTTAAATGAATATAAATTCAGCCCAATTAAAGAGTATATCGAGAATTTAAAATTTGGGGTTAAGCGTGAAACTGCTGCAAGCGATTTATTAAAACAATTATTGGATAACATAATAGGAGATGAAACAAAAGGTAGAAAAGCTAATCCTGAAGTAAATATCGAAGGTTCGTTCATTGACTATGTAGTAAGAGAAGCCGGAAGTTCAAATCCAATTTGCATAGAATTAAAGCCACTTTTCAGGTTAGACAGTAAAAAAGAAAACTTAAAACAAGATAAAGTTAGGATACATGACCATAAAGACCAGATACAAAAATATTTAAGGTATAAGCAGGTTGAATATATTATATTAACAAACCTAAATCATGCATATATTTTCAATAGAAATGCCATTCTTGATTATAAACCCATAATTGAAACCACATTATCAGATATATTTGAACAGTATTTAAGTCATGAAAGTCTTTGGGACACTATAAGAAGATATGAAGATAATATAACACTATTCGATTTGGATAAGTTGTTTTTTGCTGATTTGAAAAAATGGTATGAAGAGCTTTCAAAAATTGAATTAAAAGAAAACGGTAGTGTTAGCAAAGAAGAAATGATTGTGTTATTCCTCAATAAATTTATATTTATTAAAACTTTAGAAGATTATGGATTAATACCTTATCACTTTATTCAGGATGAATACAAAAGGTACATATACAAATGGGAAGCAAAAGGAAATGAAATAATATTCAAACATTTTTTCGATGAAATTGAAGAATTCTTTGAAATGTATTACGATACTGAGTTATTTACAAGCAATTTTTGGGATTTTGTAGATAAAAAAGACAATAATATTGATGATTTCAAAAATGCTTTTGAACTGATCCTTGGTCTTGACGCATGGTCAGAAACATTCGGCAAAGGATTAACACACTATAATTACAGGAAAATTGATGAAGATATTTTCGGTAAAGCTTATGAAACATGGATTGCCGAAAATAAAAAAGATGAAGGCATTTACTATACTCCTTCTGTTATTACAGAATACATGGCAAATAAACTTGTTGATAACATATTTGATGATATTATTAATGAACTTTCAAAAGCAATAAAAGAAAACAATCCTGATATAATTAAGATTAATAAATTAATTGAAAAGTTGAGAAGTTTTAAAATTATTGATACTGCCTCAGGTAGCGGAAGCTTTTTAATAAAAGTCCTTAAAGCAATTTATCAAAAGTATAAAAAGATTGAGGAATCTACTAGATGGGTTGCTGATATTCACCACGATAATATTTTCGACGTACCCCCTGTCGTTGAAATCATAAATGGGTTCAGAAAAAAGATGTTTTTCTCGAATGGGACGGAATTGCATCTTATTTCTTCCATAATATTAAATCATATATTTGCAGCTGATAAAGACGAAAGAGCTATAGAAACTGCAAAAACAAATATCTGGAAAGAAGCCGTTAAACTCAATCCGAGAATTTACAATTATAGACGGCTGGATAGAGATAAAATCCATATACTCCCGAATCTTGCTTTGAATTTTATTACAGGTAATTCGCTTACTGACTCCGATTTTGACAGTCAGATTGAAATAATGACTAAAGAATTCGAATTTGAATTGATTAAACTTTTTGAAATTCGTGAAAAATATATACAAAATCCTTATAAACCCGATATTCTCGACAAAGCAAAGGAAATAAAAAATAAAATCAGGAAACGGCTGAAAAAAGAACCAGGATGCTTTGATGATTCCTTATTCTTCCCTCTGGAATACTTTTTCTGTTATTTCACTCCTGACGGCAAGACATTGCCGAAAGAAGATAGAGGTTTTAACGCCATTATCGGTAATCCGCCTTGGGAAGCAATTAAACCGGTAAAAAAGGAATTTGCTAAAAAAGGCAAATACGAAATGGATGTTTTGGAGTTTAACTCATGGTTTAGCGAACAACTTAAGAATGATGATAATTTCAAACAAAGCTGGGATGATTACTGTGATTTTTATAAAAATTACAATGAATATTTATACGAAAAATATCAATATCAAAGTTCGGGTGACCCTAATTATTATAAGTTTTTTATTGAGAGGGATTTTCAGCTAATTTGTAAAAACGGTTATTTTTGCCTGCTTGTTCCTTCCGGTTTCCAGACTGACGAAGGAAGCAACAAACTAAGAAGTCTGATAATTGAAGAAAACAAATTACTTGAATTAAGTTCTTTTGAAAACAAAGGATATAATATTCCTGAAAAAAAACATTTAGTTAAGTTATTTCCAGATGTCCATCCTCAATTTAAATTCTCGATAATTTTTTCTAGAAAAGAAAAAACGGAAGATTATAATTTTAAGGCAAAATTTTATCTGCATGACCCGAAAGAATTACTTAATGATGAATTTGTAACATATAACATCGAAAAGATTAGGAAATTTTCACCTGAAAACCTTTCAATTATGGAATTCCGCACTGAAAGGGATTATGAACTTTGTTTGAAAATATTGAGTGAGAATGATTTGCTTTTTCAATCTGATTTTACTTTAAGAAGAGAATTCGATATGACAAATGACAGCTATTTGTTCTTAAACAAAGATGATAAAAAAATAAAAAAATTGAATGGATTGATGCCTCTTTATGAAGGAAAGATGATACATCAATTCGATTCTTCCTATTCTGAACACAGGTATTTGATAGAAGAACAAAAAGCAAGAAAAGTATTATTACATAAAGTTCTGCACAGAATCAAATCTCAATTTTCTTTAACAAAAGAAGAAATGGAAAAATTGGTAATACCTGAAGATTTGTTGCTTGATTATCAGACATACAGACTTGTTTATAGAGCCATTGGAAGTTCAACAAATGAACGTTCATTGATTTGTTCTATTACACCTAAGAATGTATTTGCCGGAAATTCCTTGATACATTCTGTTAATTTAAAATATGATATTCTTGATAACGCAATAATTTACAATGTTTTACCATATACAAAATTATTATTTTTATTTTCAATTTTAAATTCTCTTACTTTAAACTATTACATTAGAAATAAAATTTCTGCTAATCTTAATATGTTTTTTATATACGAACTTCCAATAGCAGAAGCAAGTGAAGAGGAAAAGAAGAAAATTATTGATTTGGGATTTAGTCTGCTTTACAGGAAAAGCCGAAAAGAGGATTTTGAGGATTTGAAAAATGAACTTGGCATTGGGCAAATTGACGATAGACCACTCGAAGAAATCAGAGCGGAACTGGAAATTATAATAGCAAAGAAATTATATAAGCTGGATAAATCAGACTGGGAGTATCTGACATCAACCTTTACTTTTGGTGGCGAAAGCGAAACTAAAAAAGAATTAGACCAAATAATAAAAATTAGTTTGGAAAAATGGTAATCTCGTTTAACAAATGTTGTAAAAAAAAACCCGTTGCGGACACAACAGGTTTAATTTATAATTATACTAATTATTAAGAATTTTTATTCTGCTTCCATAACTGCTCTGTGCTGTCTGCGAGCCGCTTTCAGCCGTGCCATTCTTTTTTCGATTGATGGTTTGGAAAATGCAGTTCTTTTTTTGAATTCTCTTAAAATGCCGCTTCTTTCGTATTTCTTTTTGAATCTTCTTAAAGCACGGTCAATGTTTTCGTTTGTCTGGATTGTAACGCCAATCATTAAAGTTTCATCCTTTCTGAATTTTATAATTGATAATTTTCTATTAGTCTTTTTTCGCTGTTCTTTTCGAACTGAACAATAATTGCATGACCGCCGGTGCTTGTAACTTCCTTAGCCCTGACAATACCGACATCATCCCAAACTGAATGGAAGAGTACGTCGCCAATCTGGTATTCTTCCTTTGGAGTGTATTTCCTTGCGTCTTCGCGAGTTATATGAACGACGGCTCTCGATTTGTCATTCTCTGCGTCAATTGCATCCAGATTGATTAACTGGGAATGACGGCTTCTTGTGCATCTTGCCCATTGGTGTCTTCCCTTATCGGTTTCGATAGGTTCACCAATCAATTCGTGTTTGGTCTCTCTCATTAGGAATGGAGAATAAAGAGTTATGTATTTTGCTCTTCTTGACCTTTTTCTTACTACTGCCATATTATCACTTTTCAATTATTTGAAAATACTCGGACTACAAAATTAACATTTTTTTTTAGTTTAAACAAATTTCATTGATTTTATGTTTATAACCAAATCGTTGAAATATGTTATTAACATTAGTAATTCGATTTTATTCAGATAGTTATAAGTATTTTTATTTTATTTGTTAACAACAATGATTTATGTGGAAAACTCTGCAAGCTATATGAAATTCAGTTCTTTTATTCAATATAGGATTGCTATTTAAACCGTCAATCTGAACGAAGTGAAGAATCCTTATTCTTTTAAAATCAATAATGTAGATTCTTCGCTACGTTCAGAATAACACAGAAAATTTAGCTATTAGAACTACTGTAAGTCAAATTCTTTGGACATAATTTCGTAGTTTTGCCTTCAGTTTTTAATCAAATTTTTTGTAAATATATTGAATGAAAAGAAATAACGAAATAGTTGAGTTGGAAATTGAGTCCATCGGGTTTCAGGGAATTTCCATTGCCCGAAAAGATGGGCTTGTTTACTTTGTCAAAGGTGCAGTTCCAGGTGATAAGGTTTTGGCTCAGGTGAGACGAAAAAAGAAAAACCATAAAGAATGTGAAATTTTAGAAATTATTGAACCATCAGCATTTAGGCAAAAACCACAATGTGATTATTTTGGAATTTGCGGTGGATGTTCGTGGCAGCATCTTGATTACAATGAACAACTTAAGTGGAAGCGGCAACATGTTGAAGATGCCTTTGTCAGAATCGGAAAAGTTGAATTCGGAGTTTTGGAGGATACATTGCCCTCACCTGCAATTTATAATTACCGTAATAAAATGGAATTTTCATTTGGTAACTCGAGGTGGCTGACCAAGGAGGAAATTGAATCTGAGACAGAAATAAATCACAAAGATTTTGCATTGGGTTTGCATATTCCGGGAAGGTTTGACAAGGTTCTGGATATTGAAAAATGTTTGATACAAAATGATTATGGTAATGAGATTTTAAATATAATTCGAAGAAAGGCACTGGAGTTTGAAGTTTCAGCTTATGACAGTCGTGCAAATGAGGGCTTTTTACGAAATCTGATTATTCGCTCCACAGTTGCTAACAATGAAATTATGATTATACTTATTACAAATTCTGTTCAAAATGAAAATGAAAAAAATTTTCTTGAATGGTATGACAATGAATTCGCAAAGGACGATAATACAATTTCTGTAGTTGGCAGGGCTGTAAACTCAACCCGTTCACCTGTTGCAACGAAAAAGCCGCAAATATCAAAAGGAAATGATTATATAACAGAAAATATACTCGGTGTTGATTTTCGGATATCACCTTATTCATTTTTTCAGACAAATTCAAGACAGTTGAATCAGTTCATCGGAGAAATAATTTCGAGAGCAGATTTGAAACCAACTGATATTGTTTGGGATTTATATTGCGGAACGGGTTCTATCAGTTTGCCTGCTTCGGGAAAATGCAAACAGGTTTTTGGAATTGAAATGTTTGAGGGTTCGGTTGCAGATGCAAGGAAAAATGCAGAGCTGAACAACATTAAAAATGCTGAATTCATTTGTGCGGATTTGCATGAGAAGAAAATTCCTGAGTTGCTGAATTCCCTGACAAAACCTGATATAATCTTCATTGACCCTCCGCGAGCAGGAATGCATACGAATCTGGTGAATCATCTTTTGGAAATCAGTGCTGAAAGAATTGTTTACGTTAGCTGTAATCCGACGACACAGGCGAGGGATTGTGCTTTGCTAAGCGAAAAGTATTTGGTAAAATCAATCAAGCCAGTTGATATGTTTCCGCATACTTTTCATGTGGAGGGGATTGCGGTTTTAGAGGTTAGGGATTTAGGTGTTTAGGAGTTTAAGGGTTTAGGGTATAGGGTATAGGGTTTAGGGAATAGTGGTTAAGAATTAAATTCACAATTAAAATATTTAGATTTCTTATATTTATTAGTCTGTTTGAGGCATAACTGAGAAAATATATATGAGAAATTCTATGGTAAAGTTACAAATTTATTTTTGACAATTTAAGTGAACTATCGAAAATTAACTTAAGTATTTAAAAATATTTTCTTTCAAACTCTCAAAAATTTCGGAATCGCAAAAACCAATAAATTTAATAAATCTTTTTTTATCAAACGAATTAATTTGTTTGGTTTTTAATATAGAATCTTTCATTAGTCTGTTGTTTGAATTTTTTGGTATGATAATATCAAGTATATGATTGTTGAGTGTATTGCTTGATATTGGAACGATTGTCAGTAAATCATATTTCGGGATGTAAAAATCGTTTTCAATAATCAGTCCCGGTCGGACTTTCTGGTATTCATGACCAAAAGAAGGATCGAAATTAATCAACCATATTTGTTTTTGACTGAATTCCATTTAATCCAATCTCATATAATAGTTGATTTCTTCTTTTGTTAAATATTCCTCAATATTATCCGATACTGCCGTAGCTTCAATTTCGTCATCAGTTGCCAATTTTTGCGGAAAGGATACAATAACCTTATATTCGGCTTCTTTAAACAAATACTCTTTGGGACAAAGAAGATATCCGTCCTTCGATAGATTTGTATTAAAAATGATTTCTGTCATTTATTATCTCTCAATTTTATTATAAATAAACGTTACTTATCCATTAATATTTTTTTGTAAAAGTAAAACTGAAAATTGAACAATAAAGATTGTCTCCTACCTAATCACAAAAAACTTTTGAGTGAAAACCTCACTTCCTGATGAAATCTGTATATAATAAACTCCGCTCGAAAAAGTTCGCAGGTCTATTGTTTTTTCGGTACCGAAAGTCAATTGTGAAACTTCTTCGTAAAGTGCTTTGCCGATTAAATCGTAAATGGCGATTTTGGATTCATTTTCAAAGCCGATGTTTGCTCTGATGGTTAATTCGTCATTTGCAGGATTTGGAAAAATCTCGAAATAATTCTTTACGGGTTTTATTGGGACCTCATTGTAAATTACTGAATCGAGATAAACAGATGCAGGCATGCCGTAGGAATCAAATTCAGAGAATCCATACATGTATGCTTGCAATGGTTTTTCTGCACGAAGTTTGTAAACTCCATTTCTAGGTATTAAAAAAGTTGTATAAGAATATTGTTTGTCATCCAAATTTTTGTAAAAGGGCTGACCTTGAGTACCTAATGTATCTTTTAATCTGTGCCATACAAATACAGAATCTTTATCATTGTAAAATGCTATTTCCAAATTATCAGGCAAATTTCCGTATTCATCAGATTCACAGCAAAGGTTAATGTAATTATACGGGAATAATGTTCCATAAGAACTACCAAGTGTATTGAAAGTGATTTCTTTTTGGTAAAGCTCGATAGGAACTAACAACATTTGAAAAGGGTCGCTAACTACATCGTCATCATGTTTACTTGTATTGTATTGTGTTACACTTATTGGTTTGTCTCCACTTATCACAATTGGTCTTGGTTCACCTTCATCTGCTCTCAAGTGTAAATACCCAACACCTTCTGTTCCTCCTGCTGTCCTGATAATACCCAAGGATTTTTCCGTCACGAAAAATACTTGTCATTGCTTCTTTGGCATAGATTTTAATAATCGAATTTTTCTTACGATTAATAATGGGAGTAACATGATATGTTTTTCCCCATGCGTAAGTAGGTATTTCCATTTCTTCCAAAACATCGCACCATCCGCAATCAACAGGAACATAAGCACAGTCATTTCCTGAAACAACAGAAACAGGTTTTGAAGAAACAATTTTGCTTCCGCTCAAATCTGCTCTTGCTCCCAAACTGGCAAAAAGTAACACATCACTTTTATTTAATTTCCATGTTGATGTTTCACCGGGTAATAAGCCACTAGCTGTTTTTGAACTGTCGTTACCACCCATTGTAAACCAAACAGTGGTGCTATCGAAAGGAGCGGTAATGCCTGTATAGCTTGGAAGCCACAGTGTTGTATTCGAAGCTGGATCGGCGTATGATGAAACTATATACTCATTTCCCAATATTTCAGTTGGTAAGACCGTAAAACTTTCTGCCACATAATTATAATATCGTTTGACAGCATAGCATATTACTGCATCATCGGCAGAAACATGAACAGCCGCTTTTTCCCATACCCGGTCTGGTTCAGGAATTTCATTATCGCTTTTTCTATAGCATTGTCCAACTGAAGGTGCTAACCAGAACTCGATTACATCATTAGGTATTGTATATTTTGTTTTTAAATACCCTTTACTTTTCACTTCTACTGTAACTTTAGTACGAACATTTGAAGAAATATAAATTATTATATTACCTGATTGAGGACCATCCCATGCAGGAGTAAACGTAAAATAAAACTCGGTACCGGCATTGCTTGTGCCGAGAAGCTTTGGCAAAGACTTGACGTCAAAGTCTTCGGAGTGAAGATTTGTAGCCATTAACAGCAGAAAACTGAAAATTGTGTATATATGTTTCATAGTTTTCCTAAAATTGTCATTGCAATATATGTAAGACACATGAGAAAGCAAAAAGTTTCACTTTTTTAAAAAAAAAAGTTTTTTTTAGAGGTTTAGCGGATTAGGGGATTAGACTTTTATTTTTTTGCTGAAAGAAATTTGTCTGAACCATGATTTCTATGATTAATATGAATACAGGATTTCAATTCTCCTGCTAATCAAATAAATCCCCAAAACCCCATTCCGACAATTTGTATCTTTGCTTAAAATTCTTCTGTCATTCGGTCATTCAGTCTTTCGGTTATTCAGTCATTCGGTCATTCGGTCATTCAGTCTTCAGACTTCTGTTTTTCATTCGTAATTGAATTCATCCTTCGACAAGCTTAGGATGACTTTCTGCTATCTTCAGAATTCAGACTTCTTTCTTCTACTTCATCCTCACCCTTGCATCAACTGCAATAACATTTTCTTTCGTCCCAAGAAGCGGATTCAAATCCAATTCTATAATCTCTGGAGCGGCTTTGAGTAAAGCAGATAAACGCACAATTATTTCAGCAAACTTTTCTTCGTTAACACCCTCTTTGCCTCTTGTACCTTCTATGAGCTTATAGGATTTTAAACTGCGTATCATTGTCAGAGCTTCATTCATTCCAACAGGTGCTAAGCCATAACTTACATCTTTCATTACTTCAATGAATATGCCTCCAAGTCCGCAAAGAATCAAATGTCCGAAATTTTCCTCATACTTTGCCCCGACAAAAAGCTCTGTTCCCTTGAGCATCGGTTGAATCAATACACCCGTTGCTTCAGGAATTTCAATAAGTTTATTGAATGTTGTCTTTGCCTGCTCTTCATTTTGAATATTCAGAATAACCCCACCAACATCAGATTTATGAAGAGGACCTACTGCTTTCATAACAATCGGGTAGCCCATTCTTTTCGCTTCTTTTATCAAATCATCAGGGAAATTCACAACTGATTCACCGGCTCTCGGTACTCCTGCGGCATCGAGCAAACCCTGAATTTCACCCGGTTGCAAGTATCCCGATTTTGCATTTGAAATAATAGCCCTGACTTTTTTTTCGTCAATTTTTGGCAAGGGCTCATCATCAGTCGGATGACCATTCTTGTAAATTCTACAAAGAGTCCTTCCGAGTAAAACTTCATCGGGGAAATTACATCTGCCGAATGAGATAAAAGTCTTTACGGCATCTTTTGCCTGAATCAATGAGGGCAGAACGGGATAAATCGGCTTTTTCTGCTTCTTCATTTTCTCATTCAGTAGCTCGTAAACATTTGTTACATCGAATAAACCCGGTGTTCCGTAAATAACAATCGAACCGTCAATATTATCGAAGTAATTATCAACATAATCGAGAATAATTCCTAAATGCTCTGCTGTTCCTGTCGCAAGGAAATCAATGGGATTAGCTACTGATGAACCGGGGAAAAGTTTTGTAAGTAATTCTTCAGCATATTTTCCGGTAATATGTGGAACATTGAACCCGCCTTCAGACAAGGTATCAGTCAGCATAACACCGGGACCACCGGCATGTGTAATAACTGCAAGATTTTTTCCGGTAAGTTTTTTATAAGAAAGTGCAGCTGCTGTATAGACAAGTTCCTGGCGGCTGAAACATCTGATGATTCCTGCTTTCTTGAACAAGGCATCAACTGCTGTATCAGAACCAGCCAAAGCACCGGTGTGAGAGGATACAGCACGTGAGCCGGCATCAGTTGTTCCTGCCTTGATTGCGGCAATACTGCATCCTTTCTTGATAAGCGAACGGCAATGCTTTAAAAGTTTTTCGGGATTTGAAATCTGCTCGATATATACAAGTTTAACAAGAGAACTTGTTTCGGGGTTGTGATTTTCGTCCCAGTACTCCAGCACTTCCTCAACACCTATTTGTGCACTGTTGCCTACTGAAAATAAACTTGCGAACGACAAACCCATTGGAATAGCGGCTTCCATGATAAAAACTGCTGTTGCACCAGAACCCGAAACAAAGTCAACACTTCTTTCTTTCAGCTTCGGAATTGGTCCGGTAAATGAACCCTTATATCTGGGAGTAAGAATACCAACGCAGTTCGGTCCAATCATAGTTCCACCAACGCTGTTCACAACTTCGACAATTTTATCCTCGATGATTTTCCCTTCTGGACCAGTTTCGCTGAATCCAGCCGAAAGAATGATAAATGCCCTTGTCCCTTTTTCTTTTGCCAGAATTTCGACAGCTTCGAAAGTGAACTTTGCGGCAATGGCAATAATAGCAAGGTCAACATGCCCAAGTTCAGAAACTGACTTAAAGCACTTTATACCCTGTACTGATTCTTCTTTAGGATTTACACAAAAAAGACTTCCGTCGTATTCACCATCAAGCAAATGTTTCAAAACCCTGCCACCAGGTTTTGAAATATCATTTGAAGCACCGACTACAACGATGCTATCGGGATTCAATAACTGTTTAACTATCATATTTATATTTTCTATTAAATAAAAAATTCAAATATAAGAAAACGATATTATATAACAACAATAAGTTATGTTGCTATTTTCAAAAAATAATATTTGAAGAGTTATTTAAGAATAACAAATTTTCTGAAAGTTGTTTTTTGTCCCTGTGTTATTTGACAATAATATATACCGGAAGATAATTGCTTGGTATTAATCATATATGCTTTCAAATCGTTATCTTCGGAAAGATTCAAATTCACTATTTTACTTCCGAAACTATTAAAAATCAAAATATTTGCCGATTCATTAATGTCGAAAAATTTAATTTGAATATAATCACTTGCAGGATTAGGTGAAATTTCAACCATGTTGTTTTCAATGTCTTTGACATCAGTGCCATGCAAGTTGAAAGCATTTAATTTATAAGTAATGCACCACGGTTTACTTGATTCCCAACCCTTAGGTATCCACCAGTTATTCAACCCTTTCGTAGGTTTTAACCAGTAAACAACTCCTTCAATATGTGATGTGTCATGTTCCCTGCCGTGAAACGGACATTTTGTAGTCAACACAATACTTTTTGAATTGCTTATTGATGTAGTACTTTCAGTTGTATTGCTTGTACCTATTCTGCTTTCAAACCTGAAGATTTCCATATCTACCTCGACACCTTCACCTACTCCTAACGAAATACTAACATCACGACCCCATGCATAACCAATATCTAATGATGAAGAATTGGAAATCATCGAATCTGTTTCTAACCCGACTGATGATTCTATTCCCCTTGCCCATATATAATTTTTGGAAAAATATTTGTCATACTTTTCAAAATCAATATTTCTGTTTATATAGGAAGGCATATTTGCAGGGTTAGGTGCTGATGCAACCGTATCGAGATAATATGGCACCCAATCTAAGAATTTGTCCGATATGCTTATGCTATATACATAATCCAAAAAATTGCCGTTGCCATCGGTTAATTCAAATTTCTTCCTCGTAAAAATTGGTCTTTGAAAAAGCATGTATCCGACAGGTCTTCCGGCAGTTGGGAAAATCAAGCTGTTCTCAAAAACTTTTTTGCTGACCGATGTGTCCGTAACTGAACCGATATGTTTCTCATAATCTCCGGCATAACCATCTATCATTAACTCCTTAGTCCATTTTTTATCCACAGCAACAGAAAGTTCATTATCCGAACTTGTTGATGACCCAAACTCGAGCATTGACGGATATATCTCGATGCTTACTAGCGAATCCAAATTATCCTCATTCAATACATAAGGTGGTGGTCCTTCAATAACACCAATCAATTCTGACAATCTTTTATCGGGATTGGTATCAGTTGTGTCTGCTTCGGGAATATATATCATTTTATCTGAATCCCATACAAGATAGTCAATATTTATTATTGCATCCGAACTCATATTTGTCATAGTAAAAAGTGACATAACAATCTTTTTCCCGAGACTTTTTTGGTTATCACCAATAGTTTTGAAATATTCAAATGCATAAGGTTGAAATTGATATGGGGTTTGAGAAGAAATAGCCCCATCTTTACTGCAAATATCCAATACTTCCGGGTCGTAAGCAAATTGATTTTCTATTGAATATTCAATCCTGCCAATAGTTTCGTCGCAACCGTATCCATTAGGTTTATTCGAACTGTAGAATATTTGTAATGTATATCCATTTGAAAATCCGCCTTTGATAGTTCCCGGGACAATCGAAACATTTCTGAGATTGTCAACAGGAATAACTGCTTCGTCAACAGTATAAGTTCCGTAAAACCTCTTTAAAACAATATTTGTCTGTGAATCATCTGCATAAGCAACATAAATCGTTTCCAATCCTGCAGTATCCCTGTATTTATATGTAGAAAAACCTCCCTTGTCGGAATCCAAGCCAGAAGCAATTACTGCAACTTTTGTCCAATTTTTCAGGTCAGTTGTTTTCTCTGCCCAAATCACTCCACCAGTCAGATAAAATAAATACAATGTATCCTTATAAATTGCCATTGTTGGACTGATTTTTGTCTTGATATCCTTCTCTCTTTTGTTCCTGAATGGATTATTATTCAAATTATCATAATCTGCTACATAATAATGAATTGAATTGTTATAACTATAAGTAAGGTAAACGAGACTGTCCTTATAAAGAATCAAAGCTGATGGTACTTCCATATTTCCGATGCCATTATTTTCATCTGAACCGGAGTATATGAATTTATCCTTATCGTTTATATTTCCATATTTGATTGTACAACCGTTCATCTGATTTTTTGGATTATATATCTGCATTAAATTATTATTGAATTGTATGGCTACTGATTTATTTAACCCAAAATTAAAATCACCCACATATTTCGAAGTTTGATAATTCGATTTAGTATAAATTGATGACCTTGTCAGATATTTGGAACTTTCATAGTTGCTGATTAATGCCCTCTCTTTTGAAAATGTTCTTAAATCCAAAATTTTTTGATTTATTACCTGATTATTTGCATCCTGTTTAATATTATCGTTGCATCTCAAATAAAGTAATAAATTTTCCCAAAATTCATGTCTGAAACACAATGGTATAAATCTCCAAAAATGAAATTTGCTTTCAGTTAGTGTCGTATTCCATATCCTTACTTCATCAATATCACCGTCAAACCTAATTGTATTATTCCCGGATTTAGTCAATTTTCCCGTCTGATTAAAAGCAACATTTTCCTGGTTTGAAAGATGACCATTCAACTTAATATTTAGATTTTTACCATCAAAAAACGCTACTACATAATACCATTTGTTAGGCAACAAAGATGTAGAGCTTCTCTGTGTTAGCCACTGACCATTTATCATGACCGAATAGAATAAATAAGCAGTATCCTGAACTTTTTTAAGTTTCAAATCATATTGAAAATCATCTGAAATCAATTGTGTACTGTCTGTTAAATCTGAATATCTGATATACATCTCTAAAGTTTGGGTACTAAAGTTCAATGAATCCAGAATTTCAATTTTTGGATTTGCATCAATTTTTTTAAAGTATAGCCCCGAACCTTGTGAAAAACACAATCCTGTTTGAATGAATAACAATCCAAAAACAAGAAATGAAGTCAAATATAGCTTTCTCATAACCAATCCCCATAATTATTATAAAACCAATTTATATTCAATAAAAGCAAATTATAATATTTTTCCTTAAAAACAAAACTTTTTGAATAAACAACAATTTTATATTAAATTATAAAAATATTTTTTAACTTTTTTGAAGGAATTACATGAAAAGTAAATTACTCCTTTGTTTATTCCTGATTTTCATCTCGTGTGACCCGGTAATTGACACGATTGAAGAAACCAGGGATGCCGATAATTACTGCAAGGAAAATGCCGTTGCCGCACCATCGAAAGACACAATTCTCGTTATGACTTGGAATATTCGCTTCGGATGTGGTTCGGAAATTCTTTGGTTTGGCGATGCCTGCGGAGGCAGAACAATTCTTACAAGAGATGAGGTTACTAAAAATCTTGATATGGTAATAGCTGAAATTAACCGTTTAAAACCTGACGTACTCCTTTTGCAGGAAGTTGACATCAAAACAAAACGTGTCGCCTACATTGACCAGATGAAATACATCATGGACAGGACATATTTCGGATGGTGCTACTACGCTACAAGCTGGCATATTCAATTCATACCAAGCGATGGCATCGGCAGAATGGACTTCGGCAATGCAATTCTTTCCGTCTGGCCCATTACAAATGCAAAACTTCATCCACTTCCTTTGAGGCAAGACCAGGACGCCCTCACAAAATCATTTTACGTAAGGGAAAACGTCATCACCTGCCATGTTGTAATGCCAAATGGAACAGAATTCAATGTTGCAAACGTTCACCTCTCTGCATTTGCAACTGATGACACAAAGCACAGACAATTAATGACTTACATCGGCATTTGCGAAAATCTCAGTGCAAACAATCAGGCACTTGTTACTGGTGGTGATTTTAACCTTCTTCCACCTAATTCCGACAAGCTTGACTATTGCTTCGAGGATATGTGCAAAGGCGAGCATTTTCATTCTCCAGGTGATAATCCTATGCACAAGGAAGGAAGCAACTACGAACCCGAAATTACTTGGATGCAGGAAGTTTATGACAGATACCAGCCATCGCTTCCGCTCGATGTTTACAAGGCAAACCAGAGCAATTATTTTTCACATACAACTATTCCACCACCTTATATGTGGGACAGAACGCTTGATTATCTTTTCGCAAACAGACCTTGGGTTGCAGGTTCGCACATTACACATCAGGATTTAAGAAAACATTCAGACCACGCCGCAGTTTCAGCTTTATGGAGGATAAAATGAGAAATTTAACATTATACATAGCAATTTGTATTTTGTCATTAACATCAGTTATGGCACAGGAAGAAAACTCAGTATTCAGATTCTACGATGAAACGGCAAATATTTTACCGAAAGCTGATTTCAAATTTTCTGTATTCAAAAATGCCGAATATGGAATAACCGAGGATTTATCGGTTTCTGCACATCCTCTTTTGGTATTCGTCAATCCTTCGATTGACATAAAATATAATTTCTACAAAAAAGATGACCTTGTTGTCTCCAGCATTCACGGAATAAACTACCCGACTCTCATGCTCAATGCCGTAAAAGGTCCGGGTACAGGTGGATTTATATCTCCAGAGTTTGAAATTCCGATTATGTTTTCAATCCACAACGGCGTAATAGCCACATACAAACTCGACAATTCACATTTCCTTACAGGAAAAATTGCTTTTGAATTCGCCCTAAACAACTCGGATTTGGCACCTGGGACATCACTCGATATACCCGTAATACTACCAAGAACGATGGTATATTACAAAAGCACAGGGTTCGACATAGTTCTTGCATCCGAAGGTAAGATGTGGAAAACATTTGATTATCACGCAAGCACCGAGTTCTTCCTTTTCCCATTCGGTGGAGCGAATTACGAAAAGGAATATCCCGAAAACTCAACCGACTTTTTCATGGAAATCAACGGCGGCGTTTTCTGGAACATAGTCAAATCAGCCAAGCTCGGCATAACAGCAAAGCTTTGTTATGGGCAATACCCCTTCGGTACTCAATGGCATTTGCTCCCGTATCTGGATTTTGTGAAGGTTGTAGAGTAGTTTCAATTACGAATTACGAATTAGGAATTACGTTATTAATTGAAATCGATATTATTAAATTATGAGTTTATATGAAAGTAAATAAATCAACTAGTAATAAGGAATAAAAATGAAGAATCTTTTTTTACTTTTCATATTGATTTTAATGATTTCTTGCAATAATGAAGAAGAAAAAACTAATCTTATATATTGCGTTATTCAACCTAATGATTATAATCCTATGTATCATGCTTTTCTGAATGGCTGTATTAAAGCTGCCCAAGAAAATTCATTGTCAAAAAACTATAATATAATAATTGACAATAAAGTACCCGAATCTCAAGACAATAGTTCTTATGAAAATCTCACAATTGAAGCAATAAATTCAGCAAAAATGAATTTGTTTGCCGGACTAATGCTAAACCCTATTAACAGTACCAAACTAAAAATTTTAATCGAACAGGGTGCTTTAGCAGGGATAAAGATTTTTACATTAGAATCTGATGTTCTAAACTCCTTAAGGTATTCTTATTTTGGACCGGATAATTATAATTATGGAAAACAATTAGGTATTGAAGCAATAACTGCTATTAATGCTGGTGGAGTTGTTGCAATTTTAGCTGGAACCAAAAATAATAACGCCCAGCAGCAAAGAATCAGTGGAATTTTAGATAAGATAAATGAAGAATGGTTTGTTTATGTAACTCTGGCAACAAATGGGATTATATATACTGACGGTTCTCCACAAGATTCAAAAGAGAAGTTTTTAAAATTTGATTCAGAAAATCATGTTGATGTATGGGTGATTTTAAATTCTTCAATTTTTTTTGCTGACGATATCTTTCCTTTTAAACCCGGGAAAGTTAAAATTATAGCTTGCGATGGTTTTCCCAAACAATTAGAGTACATGGATAAAGATTATATATGTTCAATTGTTGTTTGTGATTATTTCACTATGGGTGAAAATATGTTAAATTCTATGATTAACTTAACGCAATACGAGATAGAACCTGAAGTTAATAACTATATTAATTTGAGAACAATACATAAAGGAAATATAGAAGAATGGTTGGGAAACTGGAATAATTGGCTCAAATAATGTAATAGTAATCAGTTATTATATTGTGTCTTTATCAGAAAATATTCAAAAAATTAATTTATGATATAAAAATAATACAGAAATATTTAATTATTTTATATACATGACCAAAGTTTCAATCCTAACACCTCTGTGGTTTTTGAGCAAAGGATGATAAAAAATTATAATAAAATGGAACAAAATCTTGCTGTCCTGATAGAGGAATCAAGGAAAACCGTAATTCGTAATTGTTAATTCGTAATTTAATATAAACAAGCTTCTGAACACCAAATACGGCAAAAGAGGTACTAAAGCATGGTTATTATTTATTTAAAGATTTTTTAACATTCTACGTCATAAAATAGAAAAATATAAATTGGAGGTAAAATGAATACCCGAACATATTATGAAAACCTTATATTAAGGAATATAAAAAATATTCCCGATAATTATTTACCGGTTCTGTATAATTTTTTCAACTCGTTCAGCGTAATCTTCAAAAATAAAGAAAAACAGCATGAAAAGTTGAAGTCAACTGGATTTTGCGGTACTTGGGAGGACAATCGCTCCGCAGAAGAAATAATTGCAGAGATTGAAAGCTCCCGTACAGGATTTGGCAAAAGGGAGATTGTTTTATGAAATATCTTCTCGATACCAATACAATTATTTATTGGTGGAAAAATAATGAAAATATCGAAAAAAAAGTAATCGAAGCGGGTTTTGATAACATCTTTCTATCATTCACCGTTGTAAGCGAATTATTTTTTGGAGCATTCAATTCATCAAATGTAGAGAATAACCTCAATAAAATTTTCAGATTCCTCGAAAAAATAACTGTTATAGAATCAAGTATAAATATTTCTCATACATTTGGAGAGATAAAAGCAAATTTGAGAAAAACAGGTAAAATGATTGATGATGCAGACATTTTTATCGCTTCAGTTGCTCTCGAATACGATTTAATATTAGTAACAAACAATGTCAAGCATTTTACAAACATTCAAAAACTAAAGATTGAAAATTGGGTATAATCAATGAAAACCGTAATTCGTGATATAAAATTCTTAAATGAAAAAAAACAAAACATCAAACTTCTCAAAACTTCTGGATGCCAAATACGGCAGAAGAGGTACTAAGGATAGAGAGGCATGGGAACAGGAATTCGAAGCTTTCAAGCTCGGAGTATTGATTGAAGAAGCTAGGAAAAAGAGAAAAATGACTCAGGAGCAATTAGCCTTGAAATGCGGAACAAATAAAGGATATATATCCCGCATTGAAAACGATTCTTCGGATATCCGGCTT
>Ga0172369_10000242_pt1 | contig 79603 bp, 74 predicted proteins | sample LakKiv25m_FD_114539 | JGI IMG/M metagenome (GOLD analysis project Ga0172369, IMG submission 114539) | Freshwater microbial communities from Kabuno Bay, South-Kivu, Congo - kab_022012_11.25m | ecosystem: Environmental > Aquatic > Freshwater > Lake | place: Democratic Republic of the Congo... | reverse complement strand
TCGAAATAGTCTTTACGCCAGCAACCTACTTGATCGTCGGTTTCCTAAAGAAAAGGGAAAAAGAGGACTATTACGATAGAAAAACAAACTTCAGCCCGTTTATCGCCGAGGCCTAAATACTTAACAGAACAAGATATTTCTGGATCTTGGACTATTTAGAGTTCTCTATTTTGCCAGATCAGTCCATCATAATTTCATTTCGCTGGTTTATTTAAATGATCTGAAATTGCTTTGTCTAGCATGGCTTGATGGCGGGCCAATCTAATCTTTTTTCTGTCTTCCAAATCGTTTCCGATAACACCGATCATTGCCCAAGGAATAGCGGCACAGGGGACAATATAGTACCATATATTGTCGCTATGGGTGAAGTAAGTGGCTCCAAAGATTATGCACTTTAACTTTAAGACCCTCTTTTATCAGGATCCAAACATTTATATAAAGTCATATACGGAATCTGATCCAGTTTTTCATAGCGGAACATTCGGTAGTTTGCGCGTCTAGCAGTTTCAGACAGAGTGTATTTTTTAATATTGTCTTTTGCAACAAAAGGATAAAATCTGATTTCTTGGCAAAAGTTGCCTGCCTTCATGGGATCGATTGAAATTTTCCGTCTGGACAAACATACCGCCACTGCCGCAACACGGATCGTAGACTTTGCCAAAGTACGGCTCGATCATTTCAACCAGTAATTCAACGATGCATTGCGGAGTAAAGAATTCGCCGCCCATTTTGCTTTCAAGCGCCGCAAATTTGCCAAGGAAATATTCGTATACTCTTCCAAGCGTATCTTTGGAATTATCTTTATCATCAATCAGGTCGACATCTGAAATAATATCAATGACTCCGCCAAGACGAGTTTTATCCAGGCTTTCACTTGCGTAATTTTTTGGTAAAACGCCCTTAAGCTCTGGGTTTTCTTTTTCAATCGTAATCATCGCATCATCAACGATCTTACCGATATTCGGATCTTTGGCTTTTGATTTGATTATTCCCCAGCGAGCTTCTTTTGAAACCCAGAAAACATTTTTCATTGTGTATTCGTCGCGGTCTTCGACGAACTCTACACCATCTTCCTCAAGGATTTCTTCCTGCCGCTCTTCAAAGGAATCGGAAATATACTTAAGGAAAATTAAACCAAGCACGATATGCTTATAGTCCGTTGCATCGATTGAGCCACGCATCTTATCTGCTGCTGCCCAAAGCTTTTCTTCAAAGCCAATATTTGCGCCATTATTTTTTGCCATTTCTTTTCCTTCGCTAAATTATGCAAAAGCTGATTGGTTATAGATTGCTTTCAGCCTTTCGGGCACATAGTCGGGATAAACTATCTCCTTTGTGGAAGATATGTCAAGAATAAGAACATCGGGCAATCCATACATATCCGCATCATTTGCACCAAGAAATTGCTTCCAAGTCGGGTCAACAATTTGGGAGTGATTATCTTTATTTAAGATTAGAAAATCATGGTGTGTAACATCCCAACCGGAATAGCTTCTGACCTCAACTTGGAATCCCTGCTTTTCCAGAGACTCTTTGGTAGATCGACTTATTTCTGTACAATGACGCAAAAAAGGCATGTCTTCGACATGTTCTCCACTTTCCACAGCTTCTTGCTGATATGCGCCAGCCCCTGCTTCAGCTATCTCCTGGCCAATATCGGATGATATCTCGGGCATTTAATTCCCTTATTAAATAAATTTCAGCATAGCCCTAAGCGATCAATTGCTTATCTAAGGAAAGAGTACTACTTTTTGCCTCAAGTGTTAAGTATTAGGCATGATAGGGGATAGATGCTTTCAATAAAACGGCGATACATCACACCCAAAACTTTCGATTGGAATGCGAGAAGATCGATAATAGAAAAGACGGTTTGACATATTGCTTATATTTCTTATTTGTGTTATTATAGATGAGTTAAATTTATATCGTCTACTTAGGTTCCGGCAGATTAATATTTGATCTCACCGGACAAGGATTTTTTGCAATAGTAACGAATAGATGAAAACTTGGTCGAATTTATTAGTCAGAAAAAAGGAATCCTATGTCAGACGAAAAATGCAAACTCTTTGTCGGCAATTTGCCTTTCAGCGTCACTAACATCGAGCTCGAAGAGCTCTTTAGCGGAGTTGAGGGTATCGAAGTCAAAGAAGCCTCAGTTGTAATGGACCGCGAAACCGGCCGTTCCCGTGGCTTTGGCTTTGTCATCGTTGCAAACGAAGAGATGGTTTCAAAAGCAATCGAAGCCTTGAACAACAAGGAAGTCGATGGCAGAAACATCGCCGTCAAACAAGCCCAGCCAAGAGAAAATCGCGGCGGCAACTTTCATGGCGGAAATCGTGGCGGTTTTGGACAAAACAACAACTACCGTTCCGGTGGACGAAGATACTAAAAATCTTTTGCAATATAAGAAAATCGGCTTGCAGTAATGCGGCCGATTTTTGATTTTAAGACAATTTTCAGCGATAATCATAAATCCTCATGGCCTTCCCAACTTGTTTGAGCAATTTGTCGGTAGATTTAGAACGATCGTTCTATTTTTACCGACTTTTTTATATTCAATAAATGAAATGAAAAAAGAGACAATTGCAAAAAAAAGTGAGGTAAATAAAAATTAGCTATTTTGTCAATCTTCAGAGGAAGCTATTTTACCCGAAAGGACATCTTTGATATGGCGATCGATATTGGATCTCTCTGCAACAAAGTATGCCACATAATCCGAGACTTTATATTCTTTGGCAGCAGCGTCCACCAATTCGCCGACATTACGGTTTGAAATCCATAGACTTTTTTGAACTTGCTTAAACCCCATTTTCTTAATAGCCCGGCGAAAGTTATTTCTATTTACCTTTTTTATTTCTGGTATATCAAATGAAACTAGGCGAAGTTTGCCGTCATGCCTTTCTGGGCCCGAGATCTTATCAATAATCTTGATTTTCGCCTTGTTCGTCAACTTTACCGAATCACCTTCCGAGAGTTCAACATAACCGTGTCTTTTTAGCTCATAAAACATTGACGAAACTTGCCGATGGTTAACTTTTCCTCCAAAATGCGAATACAAATCCTCATGCATCTGATAGCGGTTTCTTTTTTCATTTGACTTATTTACTTTGTCAAAAATAAACTGAAGTGCCGACTCAATACACCATTTCAGTATTTCTTGAGAATTTTTTGGATTATGAACCATATTAACATTATATTCTACTGTCGGCAGATTTAGAACGATCGTTCTATTTTTACCGACAGGTTGTGCAGAATAACAAAGCGTTTTCTTAAAAATTTTGGAGTAATTTTTGTATTTAGTCAGTTATAAAAGTTTGCCGATGCGATTAACACATGCCTATTTTAAAACAAAATTAAAAAGATAGCCGGTAAGAATAATGCCGATAGCAACAATACTAGCAAAGAGAACTATTAGTTTGGTCTTCATTACTTTTGAAAGAATCATAAATTCAGGCAATGATAACGCCGTCACGGCCATCATAAAAGATAAAACTGTACCCATTGATAAGCCTTTTTCGGTCAGAACTGAAACCAAAGGTACAATACCGGCAGCATTTGAATAAAGAGGAACGCCCAGCAAAGTAGCGAGAGGCACGGCATACCAACGGGAACTATTGGCAAAGTTTGCCAAAAAATTAGTCGGAACATAGCCGTGAATAAAGCCCCCAAGAGCTATGCCGAGAAGAACATAGGGCCATATCCGTTTTACGATGTTGAGAGTGTATCGTTTGCCAAAGACTAGTCGATCGGCCCAGGTAGGTATATTAGAAATATTTTTTTTATTTTCTAGCTCTAAATTTTTAATATAGCGTTCTGCATGGAGGTGGCCAAGAACAATTCCAGAAAATATGGCGATCAAAAGACCAGTTGCGATATAAAGCAAGGCAATTTTCCAGCCGAACATTCCAAGCAAAAGTACAAGCGCGACCTCATTTATCATTGGGCTAGCGATCAAAAAGGAGAGTGTGACTCCAGCTGGAACACCAGCCTCAAGAAAGCCCAAAAATAGAGGAATAGCTGAGCAGGAGCAAAAAGGAGTAATAATACCAAAAAAAGAAGCTAAGACATTACCAATATATGAATGGCGATGCGAGAGAATTTTTTTAATCTTTGTTGGCGGCATAAATGTTCTAATCACCGTCACGATAAAGATTATTACGATTAGCAGAAGAAAAATTTTGATGCTGTCATAAATAAAAAAATTGACAGCGCCAGCTAGACGTGTGTCGGCCTGCAAATGAAAAACTGAAAATGTAAACCAGTTTGCGAATGATTGAATCATAAATAAAAATGCAATTAATAAATTTCAGATTTTTAGAAATCTGATAATATTATCCCTTCCTCTTTTTCGAATTCATCAATATCCTGAGGGTGGGATTTTTTAAATTCCTCGTTGGTATAGATTTTGCCGTTTTCCAGATGAACGACCCCATCAGATGGAAAATCGGACAAATGAGTGATAAGCCTTATCGGCTTTCCTTTCTCAAAAAACAGATGAACGCAACCTTTGATGCCATCGATCATAATATTCCTCGGAAATTTATTATGAGTTAATAATACTTCCTCTTGTTGAGAAATTAAAGAGAATTTAGAATTTTTCCTTGGCAAAAAGAAGGGGGGCTAAGGCTTGGTTATCAAGCGTTTATGTGTTATACAAACTATATCAAGTAAATGTTAAAAGCATTTGCTTAATCTACTTTCGGGGAGGCAAAATTATGTACGCATCCTATGGGAGTATTGGCTATGACCAAATGAGGTACTCGTCATCGCCAACAATCCCAATCCTTGGCGACAAGGCGAGCGACCTCTCGGTTGGCGACCGCTTCGCAATGCCGCGTCATCCGATCTACACCGTGATCGGAGTCGTACGGCAGAACCACACCGTTGTTGTCGCAGTTTTACCCAAATCCAAAGGTGCCGTGAACGGCAGCTACCGCATCCTACATCTGGCAAGCGACCGAACTGTCACTTTCCATGGAAGCGAGGAAGTAGATCTGCGGGTTCTCGCCAGCGTGGATCTGAGTAGCCAGATTGCGAACATGCAAAGCCGCAGCTACTATAAGGAAGTGCGCGTCCAGACCTGCAAGCGCTGTGGTTCAAAGCTTGACCAATCCGGCTACTGCACGGGCTACATTTGCTACTACAATGACCATCGTCAGTATTAGCACAATCCGGTCCATACCAACGATATCTCAAAGGAGGTGATGAAAACCGAGATAGGTATGGATATCGGCCTTAGTGATTAAAAATATTTGATAATTGGGGCCGATTTTTTATCTCTTCAAATAATAAGTTTATGATTCGATCCCTTACCTTGAATTTACTGCAAAATTATAGTAAAATATGATTTGAATTTGGGCCCGTAGCTCAGTTGGCTAGAGCGCCTCGATGGCATCGAGGAGGTCGTCAGTTCAAGCCTGATCGGGTCCACCAAAAGATAATCAACCTTGTGTTGGTTATTTTTTTGTGGCTGTGGAGTTATATTTATCGATAAAAATATTATTGACTAAAAAGATTAAATATTGTATAATTTAAGCATTGGAGGATATGAAAATGCGTATCGAAATCCTCGGCAGCTACTATGGCCCATGGGGAGTATCCAAGGGCTACTGGGAGTCTTGGACTCCCGAAGCGGTCCGGCTGCGGCCGGTCGCGATGGTGATGACCATCGGTGGCAAGCTGATGGTCGAGACGCCTGCCGGCGTCGCCTATCGCGAGTCCTCGCAGCCAAACTATCGCCAGTATGTCAATCCGGCCTGCATTGGCCCTGATGGCCGGATCAACATCGACATGCCGACGGCATGCTGATGCCTCTCATCGTTGCGACCCCTCTCACCAAAGCGTGATGAGGGGTCGTTTCTAATTTATCCACACTAGGACTTGCTAAACTTATTAAAAAATGGTAATATAATTACCAATAAAAAGCCAAGCGTAGGCTTTTTATCAATTCTCTGGAGGATTTTTCCTATGCTCTTGCATCGAGGTAATCGCACCCAAGATGGTGCCCCCACGGGTACCGGAGTAGTCAAAAGCGGCAGCTGCCGCTGCTTCTTCCCCTATGATGGATGGGGGTATGACGAGCGCGACTTGATGTCGCCTGAAGCTCGTCGGCGCGTTGACGAAAAAAGGAAACAGAAACAACAACATGGCGGGTAATCCGTCACCACTTGGTAGGGAGTCCTTTGCGGTTCTCCCTACCGCCTCGCAAATTATTTCTCCATATACAAACTTTGCCCGCCCTGGATATCCTTGGGCGGGCATTGTTGTGAAAGCTATCTAGCTTTCGGAGAACCGTGCACCTGCACAGTATGAATAATGTGTCAGAAGCTCCTGCTTTTTTGACACAACAACAATGATATAATATAGCGGTAAAAATTAAAAGCAATTAAGTTATGGATAACTCGCCGTTAGCCGAAAAATTAAGACCGGGTAGTTTAGATGAATTTATCGGTCAGGAACATATCCTAGGAAAGGATAAAATTCTACGCCGGATTATCGAATCCGACCGGATCATTCCGATGATCTTTTGGGGGCCGCCAGGATCTGGCAAAACGACTTTGGCCAAAATTATTGCCAATTTGTCGAAGTCCAATTTTGAATATTTGGCGGCAGTTTCAAGCGGGGTAGGGGACGCCAGAAAAATTATCGAAAAGGCCAAAGAAGAATTTAGAAACACAAAGAAACCAACGATATTGTTTATTGACGAAATTCACCGCTTTAATAAATCGCAGCAAGATTTATTTTTGCCTTATGTTGAAGATGGCACTGTGACGCTGATCGGAGCTACTACCGAAAATCCCTCTTTTCAGGTAAATGCGCCGCTTTTGTCGCGCGCCCGAGTATTTCATTTTCGGGAGTTATCAGAAGAACAGATCGGCCGGCTCTTGGATAACGCCGTCAAGAAAATAAATAATGACTTGCAACGATATTTTCCAAAAGTTTTTCTCAAAAATAAAGCTAAGGTTATTTTACTATCAGGCGCTCGCGATGCAATAGCCAAACTTTGCGAAGGCGATAGCCGAGATGCCTACAATGCACTCGAGCTTGCCGTTATCTCTGCGACGATCAAGAATGGACAGTTAAAAATCGACCAGAAATTGGCCGAAGAGTCAATTCAACAAAAATTTATCCGCTATGACAAAGGCGCTGACGGCCATTTTGATGCCATTTCTGCCTTGCATAAATCCTTACGAGCTTCGCAGCCAGACGCTGCTCTTCACTATTTGGCGAGAATGATCGAGGCAGGGGAGGATCCGCTTTATATCGTGCGTCGATTAACTAGATTTGCTTCTGAAGATATTGGTTTAGCCGACTCGCAAGCCCTTATTTTAGCAACTTCCGTTTTGGACACTGTTCGTTTTCTCGGTCTACCCGAATGCTCTGATGCGATTGCCGAATTGGTGATTTACCTCTCAAAAGCGCCGAAGTCCCGTCGGGTTGACGAGGCTTATAGCGCTGCCCGAAGCGATGTTCAAAATATGCGTCTTGATCCGATTCCCTTAAAGATTAGAAATGCGCCAACCAAATTGATGAAAGATTTTGGCTTTGGCAAAAACTATAAAATGTATGACAAAGAATCTCTTTTGCCTGAAAACCTGAAAGGAAAAAGATACTGGAAAAATGACTGATTTACGGATTTGAACCTAAAAGTTGAAGAGAAACCGATTTTATGTTAAAGCTATTACATATTCCAAACGCAAGGAGTCTTGAGCTATGGGCACTAATTATTCAATGCGTTTTGGGTGGTGTGTTCTCACGGTTATAGTATTTATGTTTAGGCCGATTTGGCACTATCAATTCACCGGTTTGATAGCATGGATCAAAGCGCATGGAAGAGATCTGGCTGGGATAGCGCTGCTCCTTTCTGTCTTTATCATACTATACCTCGTGAGGAATACTCCGCGGAGCCGGGAGCGTGACTAACATAAAGTCGTCTGCTCCCATTTTTATTGAAAGCTATTTCTTGTTTTTGACTTTGTCTTTTGAAACAGCGATGGCGCCGTCTGGACAAAAACGCAGACAATTGCCGCAAGCGATGCATTTTTCGAGATCAATTTCCGGAATAGGTGTCGCAAAAACTCCCAAAGTGTCGGAAAACTTAAGCGCGCCAACGGGACATTTCATAATACAGATACCGCAACCTTTACATCTTTCCGGTGAAATTTCAGCCGTTTTGTCATAACCTTTAGAAATAATACTTCCGGTTGCCGGAGAAAAAGAAGCGTTAGAGAACTTTTTTACTTCAAAGATAGAGTTGAGGCCGGCTTCGAAAGCTTTTTTGCTTGCTTCGGCAATCTTGGGATCTTTCAATTTTTTACCCAATGAATGCTCAACTTCAAGCCAAACATCTTTGGGATTAAAATTCAAAAGCCGGCAAAGTTTTCCAAGCACTATCAGATTAAATGACTTCGCGGTAAAGTTTTCTTGGGCGACTTTTGTGGCTGGAATACCAAAACTATGTGCATATTTTTTTACCAAATCTGAATCGATAGTCGAACTATCGAAAATTACTTTGGTTTTATTAGGATCAATATTTTGATCAACGGCTAGGAGCGCTCTTTTTTGTAATACGATCACAATGTCGGCGATGTTAAAACGGGGATAATAAATTTCGTCGTCGGATAGTGTAATGAAAGCAATTGACGGAGTTCCCCTTTGTTCGACGCCAAAAGAGGGGATATAACTGACATTTTGTTTTTCCCTCGCAGCAGTATTTGTAATAACTTTGGCAATCGTTTGAATGCCCTGTCCGCCCTCGCCAGCGACAATTATTTTAACGGTGCTCATTTTACCTCCCCGAGAGTGTAATATTTTTCAAGATCAAAAAGACGGTCAAAGCTGGCTTTGGCATTTGTTTTCCAGTTCGTTGGACAAATAGAAAGCACCTCAACAAACGAAAAATTGTTATTTTCGATTTGAGTAGCAAGAGCCTTTTTTAGAGTTGACATAAGCTGAATTGGATTCGAAACGGAACTTCTGGCAATATAAGCGTCTTTTCCAGCAACACTTCGGATTAATTCCGGACCTTTGAGACCGGGCCCATAACGATCTGGTTTGCCAAGCGGAGTCGTTGATGTCACAGTGCCAACGGTAGTTTCAGGCGACATTTGCCCGCCCGTCATAGCGTAATTTTCGTTGTTTACTACGATCACCGTCACGGGTTCGTTTCGATACGCGGCATGAATAATTGATTGTAAGCCGATTGCATAAGCGCCGCCGTCGCCGGTATAAGCGATTGCAACCCGTTTAGGCTTCATCAATTTAAAACCTACCATCACGGGCGTAGTCCGTCCATGATGAGTCTGAACAGTTGAAATATCAAAAAAATTCCAAGCAAGCAGAGAACAGCCAATGTCTATTCCGAGCGTGGTTTTATTTTGAATACCAAGATTGTCGATAGCATTTCCAAGTTGCTTTAAGGTGATGCCATGACCGCACCCCGGGCAAAATAGATGGGGTTTTGACTTCATATTCCAACATTTAGGCATTGTTTTAGTCATTGTTTTTCCTTATGTCGTTAATAATCTCGTCGGCGGTAAATCCTTCGGCCGGCTTAGAAATTTCAGTGATTTGAAGCGGTAAACCTGAAAGTTCATACTTTATCATTCGGGAAAATTGATTCAAGGATGACTCGACTATAAATATATGTTTTGCTTTAGCAACCGATTTAATTAAATTTTCAGTATCAAGCGGATGAAGGGTAATGGGCCTAAAAAGTCCGATGTTATATTTTTTTTGCCGCAAGGTCAAAACCGCTTCTTTGGCAGCCGAAGCAACTAATCCGTGCGCTATCACCATATATTTGCTGCCACCTCCGATCGATTCTGATTCGACAATTTTTTTCCGGCATTTTTCCCAATCGGCAATGTTTTTTTGCAAAACCAAGCCAAGTTGTTCTTCACTGCTATAACAGTTGCGAATAAAAGTTGGGTCGCCCGATTCGGAAAGAATGGGAGAAGAATTGACGGTATTTAAATGCGGTTTTAATTTGACTTTTGATTTCATTTTGCCCAAATAGCCGTCGCCCAAAACAAAAGTTGGAAAGCGATATTTCCAGGCGGTCGAAAACGCTTTTATGACAAGTTCATACATTTCAAGAACGCTAGAGGCAGAATAAACAATTCTCAAACCATCGCCATTGCCGCCAAAGGCCGCCAAATTTACCTCTTGTTGAGAAAAATTCACCGTCCCCGTTGACGGACCGCCTCGTTGCATCATAATACCAACAAATGGCAACCGCATATTTTCAGCCATTGAAATAGGATCTTGCAATAAAATATGTCCGGGGCCGGCAGAAGCCGTAAAAGCTTTCGCACCCGCAAGCACAGCACCAATAACACCAAATCCGGCTGCTATTTCGTCTTCAGGTTGAAGATAGGTTAAGCTTTTGTTGGAAAGTGTTTTTTCGATCCAACCTTGCAAAATTTCCGTTGCCGGCGTTATGGGATATCCAAACATTATTTTAGCGCCCGCTTCAATCGCCCCCAAGACAGCAGCTTCGTTGCCGGTTATAAATAACGAATCCATATTAATTCCTTCCAAAATAATACTAATGACTTAATATGATCCGAACATCGACCATAAAATAGCCTTCTTTATTGACGATGATCGGATTAAAATCCATTTCCTTTATATTAGAATAATTATCGGCAAAATTAACAGCGTTAATTACTGTCTTGGCCAGTTGGTCAATATTATAGCCGGATCTTCCTCTTACGCCGCCCAAGATTTTTCCAATTTTAGTGTTTAAGATTAATTCTTTGGCCATCTCATCTGATAGCGGGGCAATGGCATAGTTAAAATCAGCGTATATTTCCGAATAAATTCCGCCTGTGCCGAAAAGAACGGTTGTACCGATACTTTCGTCTTTTTTTATACCCAACATCAGTTCAAAGTCGCCTTTGACCATTTTGCCAACAATGGCAGGAAAACCGATTTTTAAGGCGCTTTTTTTGAGTTCAACGGCATTTTGAATATTAACGATAACGCCGTTTTTATCTGTTTTGTGTCCGGTCGGATCATCGGTTTTTAAAACAACCGGATAACCAATTTCTTTGGCATATTCCAGCAATTCTGGATCGTTGCTAACACTTTTATAGGTCAAGACCGGTAAATTGAACTTTTTAAAGGCATCATTTTTTTGTTTTTCCAAAAATAAGGCATGCGAACTCTTTGGCAGTTCAATGCACTGTTTTTTATTGGAAAAAATGTTTAAAGCCGAAAGTGACGCAACCGCTTCTTCGGGAAAAGAAAAACACGGTTTGCCTGATTCTTCAATAATCTCCTTAGCATTCGACAAAATGGCTCCGCCAACAAATGAGGAAACGAGAGGTTTGCCGCCCTTGTATTTTGCTACGATTTCAGCCGTTTCATTGATTTTTGTCGAAGTCTGAGGGGTAAGCAAAAGCAAGATTCCGTCGACATTTTTATCCATCAAAACTACTTCTAAAGCTTTTTGATAGTCAAGATCGCTTGCATCGCCCAAAATATCAACCGGATTATTAATATTTGCTTCCTTACGAAAATAAGTTGACAATTGATCTTTTGTTTTTTGTTCAAGCTCGGCCATTGCCAAACCTTGCTCGGATATAGCGTCAGAGGCCGCAATTGCCGGTCCGCCGGCATTCGATATTATGGCAATATTCTTTCCGCCGATTTTTTGATACGCCGTGAAGATTCTGGCATACAGCAATAAATCTAAAAGATCATCAGCTAAAATCACGCCGGCCTGCGTCAAATAAGTCTTGAGCGCCAGATAAGAGGTGACAACGGAACCGGTATGTGATTTAGCGGCCTTTGCTCCGAAGGCGCTTTTCCCTCCAAACAGAAGTATAGTTGGTTTTTTCTTGGCGTTTGCCCTTAAAATCTCGGTTAATTCCGACGAGACTTTCAAACTTTCGATATAACCAACGACAACTTTTGTTTCCGGATCGGAATAAAGAAATTCCAAAAGTTCTTTTTCACTTAACGAGGCCTTATTCCCGAGAGAAAAGATTTTGGAAAAGCCAATTGGCATATTGCGCGACATATCGATCAAAGATGAAATAATGGCGCCGGATTGCGAGATAAGCGATATCGAACCCTTTTCTGGCATTCCTTTGGCAAAAGTAGCATTGAGATCGGCATCGCTGTTAATCAAGCCCAAACAGTTAGGGCCCAGCAAGAAGATGCCGTTCTTCTCGCATTTTTCGGCAATTTCTCGCTCAATCCTGGCACCTTCTTCGCCTATTTCTGAAAAACCGGCCGAAATTACGACTATTCCGCAGGCCTTTTTGGCAATGCATTCTGAAACCACATCGGAAACCAATGGCTCTGGAATTGCGATAATGCAAAGGTCCACTCGATCTTTGATATCAAGCACTGATTTATAAACTTTGTGGTCTAGAATTTCTCCGCCCTTGATATTGATGGGATAAACCGTTCCTTTGTAGCCGGCATCTAATATGTTCTTAAATATTTGAAACCCGACTTTTTCCTTATTGTTTGAAGCGCCAATCAAGGCGATCGATTTTGGCGCGATACACGATTTGAAATCTTTATTCATATTATCCAAATATTAATACTTCCAGTAATTTATTTATAAAACTTAAATCTTCCTTGGTGTTTAAAATCTCCGCAACCATATTGGTATTGCTTTGGCTTAACTTGGTTTCATTTGACACAATTAGCATCGGCAAATATCCCGCGGCTGAATTTACCATACCATTGTTGCCGATTTTTTGTTTATCTGCAACCATATTTTCGGCCCCGCCAAAAGCGGAGCAAAAAACAAGATAACCGTCTCTATCGGTAATTTCTTTGACAAGTGTTTCCAATGCCTTGTCGATTCTCTTAACTTCTAAAATTGCTTCACTAAATAAGCCGGCGAGACAGTATTGATAAAGGGCGCAAAAATTAATCGTCATTAAATCGTAATTGTTCTTTTTGATCTCCGAAAGCGCTGTGCTGGCGATAAGATCTGTTGCGGAGATTGTCTGAGAAGACGGTCCTGAGCTTTTTTTAGAAATTACTTTCTCTTCGATTTTTCGGTTGCCAACAAAGTAATACTCAAGATTTGATCGATTTTGTCGATCCAAGATGAGTAAATGCTTTTTACCTTTTTCTATCATCTTGTCAGTTATGGTATATATCGGTTTTTCATCCAAAATAAAATCAAGGTTCGCTTTTAAATCAAAAGGGAATCGGTATAGTGAAATAAATTTCAGAAACATTGGTCTTCCGGGCAAATAATTAGCTTTTGATGCCAAAATGACTTGTTTAAGAAATTCTTCAATTTTGTCGTCACGACGGCCGCTATAAACTATCAAATCAAAATCTTTGATTTTTGAATCAGTTCTAAATTTAATTGCAGTGGGAGAAAGCTCGCAAGGTTTCAAATCTTTTTGCCTTATAAGCGCCTGATTGGTAGTCAGGGCTGTTTTGCCCTGTTTTATAAAGATTATATTGATTAATTCATTGGGACTGGTAAGCGCTTGCTCCGTTCCCGTGATAGTAGAAATATCGCCCAGATCGCTTGCCTCCAAATCTCTTTCCAATTCAAATACTTTTTCACCAGCAGTCTCAATGTCAACAAATGTTTGGTCAATAAACAAATGAATGTAGCAGTTATAAATTGAACTTTTTTTGGCAAAACGAAGCAAACTGATTAAATCGTCATTCTTTTCATGATCAAGATTATGAAAAAAGTGAATGGAAGCATTGTTGCGTTTAACGGTGTCGATTGCATTAACGAGCGATGAAGATGCGCTGATTTTTTGAAAAGATATACTTTCAGCCTCGGCCAATTTGCCGCTTCCTATCACAGAATATGCTTGATAAGGATTTTCCAAATATGAGGATTTAAGAACACCATGTGAATAGCCATTCCATAAACGACCAAAATAGTCGCCAGCGGCATTGATGGCATTACCCTGCCAGCTGGCGGACAAGCCGTAGCCGTCAGCTATTATTAAAACAATAGGTTTTTTTGCTTTTTCTGCCAAATTATTTAACAATTAATGATTGATCCATATCTTTTGATGGCGGTAAATTCATTAAATCAAGCACCGTCGGCGCGATGTTTCCAAGTATTCCGCCACCGTGTAATTTCAGATTTTCTTTGTTTAATCCATTTCCAACAATCCCAAAAGGCACAGGGTTGGTAGTATGTTCTGTATCCGGTTCTCCCGTCTTCGGATTGACCATTTGCTCGGCGTTGCCATGATCAGCAAAAACGAACGCGGTTCCATCGAGCTTTATTATATTGGACAAAATCCGGCCAAGACAGCTATCAACGAATTCAACGGCCTTAACGGTTGCCTTGAGATTACCGGTATGGCCAACCATATCGGGATTTGCAAAATTTATAACATAAGAATCAAATAGATTTCTTTGCATTCTTTTTATTATATTCTCCGTTAGCTCCATAGCGGACATTTCTGGAATTTTATCATAAGTAGGATAACTTCTGGGGGAGGGAATCATCAGTCTATTTTCACCCTTAAAAGGCTCTTCTCGTCCTCCGTTAAAAAAGTATGTCACATGGGCATATTTTTCGGTTTCGGCGGTATGAAACTGCGCCAGATTGTTTTCAGACCACACTTGTGCCAGTGGATTTTTGACCTGTTCCGGTTCAAAGACATGATGGCCCAAAGTTCTGTCGCCGTGCATCACAAATGTTGAAAAATATACATTTCGAAGAATTTTTCTGCGAGGCATCTCCGGCATCGCTCTGTCAACCAAAAACGCTTCGGTAATTTCTCTGGCCCGGTCGGCCCTAAAATTATAAAAAATAATCGTATCGTTGTCAGAAATCAGCGATTCCGGCTCGTCTTTGCTCGCAATCACCGCGGGCTCAATGAATTCATCGGTAATACCTCTGGCATAGGAATTAGTAAATGCTTCACCGGCATTTGTGAAACGAGCTCCCTTTCCCGTTGTAAGTAAATCGTAAGCGCGGGAAATTCTTTCCCAACGATTATCCCGATCCATCGCGTAAAACCGTCCGCAAATAGTTGAAATCCGACCAAGACCGAACTGTTTTAACTTTGCCTCCAACTCAGCGAGCATTTCAATGCCCGACATTTGTTCCGAATCACGGCCATCGGTAAAAAGATGAATCTGAACCTTGCTAAAATTGCTGGCCTTTAAAAGCTGTAAAATCGAATAAACATGTTCTAGTTGGCTATGAACTCCTGCCTTTGACAGCAAGCCCATCAAATGAATGGTAGAATTGTTTGTCTTGGCATGGTTGATTGCTTCCAGCAGTGTTTTATTATTAAAAAACTGACCGTTTTTAATTTGCTTATCGATAATCGGCTGATCTTGATAAACGGTATGGCCGGCTCCGATATTTAAATGGCCGGCTTCAGAATTGCCCGACGCACCAGTTGGGAGACCAACCGCCCCGTCGGAAGCCAAAAGCGTTGTAAAAGGAAATCTTTTCACAACTTTATTGTAGTTTTTAACTTCAGCCAAAGTGATGGCATTACCGCCCCATGCCGGCGCAATTCCCCAGCCGTCCAAGATAATAAGAGCAAAGACTTTCTTATTTTTTTGTCCGTGAAAGTTTAACAATATCCCTCCAAAAAATGCTAGATCAAACGGCTTTTCAGATAATCAACGAGATCGTTAATACCGGGATTAGCCTTATTTAAAAGCGCAAGATAATAGGAAACAAGATCGCCAAACAGAACCATCAAAAGTACTTCTGTCAGCGGATCTTTTGCTTGTATAAATTTAATCCGTTCAAGCGGAATTTTATTTTTGGCCAAAATCTCAGAAGTAATGTTTTGCCGCAGAATATTCCGCTCAAATTCATCGATTGATTCCAAAGATAAAACATAAATCATATTTTTGGGGTTTAACAAACCTTCAAGAGACTTGTGATTTAGCTCTGGAAATTCTTCGCTAAAGGCAAAATTCTTCGAATTTTCGTTAAAAGCAGCTTTCAATCTGCTGGCAACGCCGGCCAGTTTCTCGCTGGAATAAATTACCGGTATCCGACCATGAATCTTTTGAGCCAATATTTTCGCCGGATTTTGAAAGGAAGATACCGAAAGGGAATTTTTCTTTAACAATTGCGATAAGGCGGCAGAACTAACATCAACATTTTTTTGCGTTAAATTGACATAACCAAGCTTTGCCAAAACCGAAATTAGCAAAGTAAAAAGATAGGGGAATGCGGCGCGCGGTTCTGATTCATAATCAAATGTAAAAATCGGAGCGCGATATTTTTGGGCCAGAATTTTAAGTTTGCCCCCGGTAGTAATGGCGATTAATTTAGCCCCTTTTTGGTAAGCCGAAATAAAAGCAGATAAAACCTCTTCGGTATTCCCGGAATAGGAGTTCGCGATAACTAATGTATCTTCGTCAACCCAACCAGGCAAAGAATAATTATGAATGCTGTCAATAATTAAATCGGTTTCAAAAAGCAACCCCTTGGCAATGTCGCCGGCTTGGCCCGATCCGCCCATACCCACCATTAAGATTTTTTTTGCTTTAATATAGTATGATGGGAGGGAATACATTTCGGAAAGTTTGAAAGCGTCCTCAAACAAGCTCGGAAAATTCTCGATATGACGGCCCATACTCTTTGGGTCAACCTTTTTTAAATCTATATCCTCCAGTAGTTCCATATTGCCCATAATACCTCTTTCTAATCTTTTGATTTAATTATATTATTAAGAAAGTAAATAGGCAAGGCAAAGGATGAATCTAATTAAATTAACTAAGCAAAATCACCGGCAGGTAGTTGATTTGGCAACCCGGGCTATAAAAAACGGCGGCATCGTTGCGGCTCCGTTTGATACGGTTTACGGTTTTATGGCCGATGCCAGCAACGATCAGGCCATCTCCAAAATTTTTGAATTAAAAGAGCGCGATTTAAATAAATCGATCGGAGTTGCCATCGGCGCTATTGATTCGATTGCTAATTATGCCGAGATAAAAAACTCTGATTTTATCGAAAAACATACTCCCGGCCGCTATACTTTTATTTTGCCGGTTAAAAACAAAATTTTGTCTCAATTTTGTTATAAAGATGATACTTTGGCGTTGCGAATTCCCGATTCGCCGCTAATACTTGAGATCTGCACGGCCGTCGATCAGCCGATTGCCCAAACTTCCGCGAACAAAGCCGGACAGATTGCCTCATCTTCGCTTGGAGACTTTTTGGCACAGTTTAAAGAGAAAGAGTTAAGCGAAATTAATTTAATAATCGACGGCGGGGAAATTTCCAATCCGGCTCCTTCGGAAATTTGGGATTTAACAAAAGACAGCCCTAAAAAAATTGAAAGATGAGCTTTTTTCTGCTAATATACTGACATTGCAGAAATATTTGATTATCCGTTTAATTGATGGGCGAGTGGCGGAATTGGTAGACGCGCACGACTCAAAATCGTGTGGCCTAAAGCCATGTGGGTTCGATTCCCACCCCGCCCACCAATTGAACGGATTTTTTTGTCTGCGATGTCAACAAATCTCGTTATTTGCCCACAGGAAATAGTCTCCTGCTCATAAATTTATTGGATAAATTACTATACTCATATAATCTTAATCTGATAAAATAGGGCTAGATAATTAAGTTAGCGCCAATGCATAATTCTTTAACGGAAGATGACTTAGTTAAGATTTTCAGTATGAAGGAACGCTCAAAAAAGCGGGTTTTTATTTTTTTTGACATCATATATAAACTCTTAATTTTCGTCTTTATTGTCTGTATCTGCTATATCGTTATAAATTTTCGAGCCTACGCGCAGAAACTAAATTTTTGGTATAAAAAGGATTTTCAATCCCAAGTCGCCGACAAAGATATGCCAAACGCGCCATCAGCCTCGAATTTGGAAAATAGCGCCGATGCTTTTGGCCTGCCGGTTATGAATGACAACCACATCGATATTCCCATAATCGATGTAAATGCACCAATCAACTTTCGAATAAATAACACCCCCAAAGAGGTTAGCATCGGTCTCGAATCAGGCGTTATTCAACTAAACGGAACCGCCCTGCCGGGAGAAAAAGGCAATGTCTATATTACCGGACATAGTTCTAATTACATTTGGGCAAAAGGCGATTACAATTCGATATTTGCCCTTTTGGATAAATTGGTTATCGGTGACAAGATATATATAAAATTTGGCAATGTAATTTACTGTTATAATGTTTTTGACAAAAAGATTGTTTTGAAAACCGATTTATCTGTCACAAAATCCACAAACGATTCAAGACTAACTCTCGTCACCTGCTGGCCAGTCGGCACCTCACTGAAAAGGCTTGTCGTCTTGGCAAATCAGGAATATCCCGATCCAGAAAATAACAAAGAAGCCAGCGCAAATACCGGCACTTTTGAAACTCTGACTAGCGGAAGATAAAATGCTTATCTAAAACTATCTTATAGTTGCTATTTTGAAGGCTCCGTTGTCCGTATAATAAAGTTCCGTTCCCCGAGCTCCGATAACAAAAGAGGATATTTTTTGAGTGCTAAGCTTTACGAGCAAGGTATCGTTCTGGCCCGTGGTTTCAATAATTCTGATTTCATCGCCCTGCTGATAAACTATGTGCGCCAAATCCGGATACCAGATAGCTTTTTTTATCGCCGTTGAAAACCGCGTAACAAGATTGTCGCCGACCCAGATTTCGTAATTATTATAAAGAAGTTGATCGGGCGCGTTGGAAGCTAGAACATCCGTTGGCAAATTTATAAGCGAAATTTTGCTTTCATCTTTCAAATCCGCCGGCGTAATCTGATCTTTAAAAAGGATAATATCGCGATAGTCATTAACCGAAGACGGAGTGATTTGCAATGATAGATTCCAAGTTTTGTAGCCGTCTTTGGCAACTGAGATATGATAGAACCCTGAGGGCAAATTCTTGGCAAGATTTGAAACGGCCTTGCAATCGGTACTGTTTATGGAAATGTTCGCATTTCGAGGAAGAAAGTTAAGGTAGATAACTCCGGTTTTAAAAACCTTAAAATCAGAGAAATCCATCCGGTAGCCTTCGGTATAAAAAATCATAAGGAGAGCAAGAGCAACAATAATAAAACTAACAAATAACTGCCCGATAATTATTTTGGGCAGAAGCTTTGTCCGACGATCATTTCTAACCATATTTCCCCTTATTCTTAGAAAAATATTGAATCTTTCGCTAAATTACCATACAATTATATCAAATGTAAACCATAAATAAACAAGGTTACTATGGCCAGTTTTAAAATTTTAGGTAGACAACAGCTTAGGGGAAAAATAACAATAGGCGGAGCAAAAAATGCCGCTCTTAAGATATTGCCGGCAGCAATATTGGGATCTTCGCCCTCAACGATTAGCAATGTGCCGGATATCATCGACATTGAAAAATTGATTGAGATTTTAAGAAGCATTGGCGCAAAAATAGAATTTGAAAATCACACAATCGTTCTGGATGCAAGAGAGATCAGGACAAGCCATCCGGACGAAAAATTAATGAAAAAATTACGAGGTTCCGTTGTGCTCGTAGGCGCTTTGCTTGCTAAGTTTGGCAATGCCAAATTTAGCGAACCCGGCGGCTGCTTGATCGGCTCACGACCGATTGACGATCACCTTGACGTTTTTAGACAACTAGGAGTCAAAATAACCCAAAAAGAGGGGACTTATTATCTAAGCGGGAAACCTCAACCAGGCAAAGTTGTTTTAAAAAAAATGAGCGTCACGGCGACCGAAAATGCCATCATCGCCTCAGTTTTGTCCAAAGGAACAACAAAAATACATGTTTGCGCTGCCGAACCGGAAATTGTTGATCTCGCTAACTTTTTAAATAAAATGGGGGCAAAAATATCCGGCGCCGGCACGCATGATATTACCGTGGAAGGCGTTTCAGAACTGTCCGGTGTCGAATGGGAAGTCTTACCGGACAGAATTGAGGCTGGTACATACATCATCGCCGGAGTCGCCGCAAACTCAGAGCTTGAAATTGGTCCTTTTATCTCCGATCATTTAAATATTGTTTTAAAACGCCTGGAAGATGCCGGCGCCAAATTTAAAATTTTTGAAAAAGAAGGCAAAGAATACATAAAAACCCTGAAACACGGTTTACTAAAAGCATGCGATATCGACACAAGAACCTATCCTGGTTTTCCAACCGACTTGCAAGCTTTCTACGCCGTTCTTATGACTCAAGCCGAAGGCGAAACGCATATTTTTGAGACAATCTTTGAGGGTCGTTTCTCCTCGATCGAAGAGTTAAATTTATTGCGCGCTAAAACAGAAATTTTAAACCCGCACGAGTTCGTTGTTTACGGGCCGACCGCGTTAAAAGGAAGCCGTATTTCAAGCAAAGACATAAGAGGAGGCGCATCCTTGGTTATTGCGGCCCTTATTGCGGAAGGCGAAACGACCATTGATAACATTGAGTATATTGATCGCGGTTATGACAAAATCGATGAAAAGTTTAATAGTGTCGGTGCGAAAATTGAGCGTATTTCTTAATTTATTTTAGAATGATCAGAAAAATTGCAATCGACCTTGGTACAAATAATATTAGAGTCTACGTCCCCAAAAAGGGGATAGTGATTTCTGAACCAAGCGTCGTGGCGCTTCAGGCTTCCGACAATAAGGTAATGGCAATTGGCGAAGAAGCCAAAAAAATGATCGGCCGGACACCTGAAAGCATCATTGCCGCTAATCCGCTAAAAGATGGAGTTATCGCAAATTTTCGTATCGCCGAAGCGATGCTTAGACATTATATAGATAATGTTTCCGGCAGCATTCGATTATTTAAACCCGACATTATGGTCTCAATTCCCGCCGGCGTAACATCAACTGAACGACGAGCGGTTGTCGATGCTTGCAATTCGGCCGGCGCCAAACAAACTTATCTTTTGAAACAACCCGTGGCCGCAGCTTTGGGCGCAGGAATCCCAATCGCCACGGCTTCGGGGAATATGATTATTGATATCGGCGGCGGAACAAGCGAAGTCGCCGTCATTTCTTTAGGCGATGTCGTCGCTTCCACTTCTGTCAGAGTCGGCGGCAACAAATTTGACGCGGCAATCGCTAACTTTGTAAGAAAAAAACACAATCTGATCATTGGCGATCAAACCGCCGAAGAAATCAAGATAAAAATCGGTTCAGCCCAAAGTCTCAAAAAAGAGTTAAAAATGGAGGCTTCCGGATCAAATACTATTTCTGGTTTGCCGGAAAGCATTATGTTGAGCTCCGAGGAGGTGGTCAGCGCCATCAAAGGTCCGCTTCTGGAAATCATCAATGCCGTTAAAGATGTTTTGCAAAAAACACCGCCTGAGCTTGCTTCCGATGTAATGGACAAGGGCATTATTTTAACCGGCGGGGGAGCACAGCTTCGAAATCTTGATGCCCTTTTAACCAAAGTGACGGGCGTACCCTGTGAAGTCGCCAACAATCCAACTGAATGTGTGGTCAAGGGATCGGGAATTGCCATTGAGAATCTTGAATCGTTTAAAAGATCAGTTTTGTGGGCAAAAGAATGATGGATTGGCTGATTTGTGTGTTAGTTAATTAGCGGCCAACAGAATAACTGGCTAATTGCTAACAATCTAACTTTATATAAAATGATTATCGGTATCGACGCATCAAAAGCAGCTGTAAAAGAAAGAACAGGCATTGAAAATTATGTCTATCAATTAATTTTGAATTTAAAAGCGCTTGATCGCGATCATATTTATTTTTTATATACAAACGCCCCGTTGCCAACTGAGCTTGTAAATTCGGTTAATTTTGTAGAAAAACTAATTCCTTTTACATACGCTTGGAATAGCTTTTTTCTTCCCTTAAGCGTTTATAAAAATCCCTGTGACGTTTACCTTCAACCGACCGATCGGATTCCATGGTCGGCTCCGAAAAAATCAATTGGTGTCATTCACGATCTGGCCTGGAAATATTTTCCAAACGCCTATAATGCCAAAAATAAATATTTCCAGATCAAAGCGATAAAGAGCTTGGCAAAGAAGGACATTAAAACAATTTGTGTCAGCCGTTCAACCGAGAATGATTTAATAAAATTTTATCCCGTCTTCAAAAAGAAGACAAAGGTCATCTCTTTGGGCTATGACAACGCTATATTTCATCAAATCGCAAAGCCTAAAAATATCTTAAAGCTAAAAGAAAAATTTATATTGTTCACCGGTCGTCTGGAAGAAAGAAAAAATCTTGTCCGTCTCATAAGAGCGTTCGTCATTCTCAAAAATGAATATAAAATTACACATAAATTAGTATTGGCCGGCTCTCCCGGGTATAATTTTGATTTGATAAAACAGGAAATCCGAAAAAGTGGTAATTTCGCCAACGACATCATTATTCCCGGACACATTGGCCACGATCAATTGCCCGATATCTTGTCAGCAGCGGATGTATTTGCATTTCCGACCTTGTATGAAGGGTTCGGTTTGCCAATCATTGAAGCGATGGCGTGTGGCGCGCCCGTCCTGACATCTGGCGCATCGTCAATGCCGGAAGTTGCCGGAAAGGCGGCGCTTTTTTGCAACCCGCTCGACGAAAATGACATCGCCAAAAAACTGTACAAATTGATAAGTGATGAGAAATTAAGAAAGCAATTAACCGTTTCCGGTCTTAATCAAGCAGCAAAATTTTCTTGGCAAAAAACTGCCGAAGAAACCTTAACTCTTTTGGAGAACTTATGAAAACGGCTATAGTTTGCGATTTTTTGACAAAATTTGGGGGCGCGCAAAAAGTTCTGCTTGCGCTTCATGAAATATACCCAAAAGCGCCTATTTATTGCCTTTTGTATGACGAAAAAGGCATAAAAGGCAAATTTAAAGATTGCAAAATCATACCGTCATCACTTCAAAAACTGCCGTCATTTATCCGAAAACGCCCTAAATTTTTGGTTGGAAAACTTCCCAAGGCGATAGAAGAATTTGATCTTTCAGAGTATGATCTTGTCATATCTTCAAACGATTCTTACGCTCACGGCGTCATCACCAAACCAACGACTCTGCATGTTTCATATTGCCATACTCCAACCCGATATCTTTGGGATTGGCACAATGAATATCTCAAAGAAAACAAGATCGGGTACGGCTTGAAGGGTATTTATGTTAGATATCTATTGCATAAACTGCGTCTATGGGACCGGATTTCTGCCGATCGTGTTGACTATTGGATTGCCAACTCTAAAAATGTCAAAGGCAGGATTAAAAAATATTATCAAGCCGATGCCGATGTCATATATCCGCCCGTAGAGGTTTCAGATATTGAATTGTCAAAAGCGGCGCCTTCTCCCTATTATGTTGTTGCTTCCAGGCTAGAACCTTATAAAAGAATCTCGCTCGCCATTTCCGCTTGCAACGACTTGAAAAAAGAATTGCTCGTTATCGGCGAAGGATCAGAATTGGCAAATCTTGCTCAGATGGCCGGACCAACGATCAAATTTGTCGGCTGGAAATACGGTCAGGAACTGTATAAATACTTATATAAAGCCAAAGCTTTTATTTTCCCCGGTGAGGATGATTTTGGTATCACACCGGTTGAAGCAATGGCTGCCGGTAGGCCTGTTATCGCCTATGGCAAAGGCGGCACTCTCGAATCGGTCATTCCAAATAAAACAGGAATCTTTTTTACTGAGGAATCTGTCAAATCACTAAAGGAAGCAATTTTAAATTTGGAAAAAAATTATGACCGTTTTTCGCCGGAGAATTGCCGATCCCAAGCCGAAAAGTTCTCGAAGGAAAATTTTAAAAGACAAATTAAAGATATGATTGAAAAGCGATACGACGATTTCCAGATAAGGATGAGCAATGTCTAGAAAATTTTTTGAAGTTCTTGATATAAAAATTGATATTTTATCGTTTGAAGAGGCAGAAGACCGGCTCGCCGATTTAGCAGAGAAAGATCAAAAATCCATTATATGCACTCCAAATACGGAATTTATTGTTAAGGCCCAGCACGACGATGAATTCAAGCGCATTCTAAATCAAAAATCCAAAATGAATCTGCCCGATAGCTTTGGGGTTCTTTGGGCCGCTCGGTTTTTAACTTTAAAAAATATTCACAATAAGTTCTGGCGTGCATTTTTGTTGCCGTTTATTTGGCTCATTTCCATTATTCTTTTGCCTTTTTGTTCGAAGAAATATAAACTTCCCTTAAAAGACAAAATTTCAGGTTCTGATTTTATCTGGTCAATCGCTCGCTATGCTTCCAAAAATAATAAAAGATTATTTCTTTTTGGCGGAGCGCCAACCGTGGCAGAAAGAGCCGCCTTGAAACTTCAGACCGATATATACGATTTGCGTGTCGCCGGCGTATTTCCGGGCGATATGACGATTCCGACAGCCAAAATTATCGAGGCCATTAATCGATCGAAGGCCGATATTTTGCTAGTTTGTTTGGGCTCGCCCTTACAGGAAAAATGGTTAGACGAAAACTTAGCCAAAACCTGCTGTAATATCGGTATCGGTCTGGGAGGAACTTTTGATTTCACGGCTCAAATTGTACCACGAGCACCAATCTGGATGCAAAGCGTCGGCTTGGAATGGCTTTTTAGATTAATCGTCCAGCCCAAAAGAATTTTGAGACAGCTTTCATTGCCAAAATTCGCCTATCTTGTTCTAAAAGAGAAATTACAACAATAGTTTGGATTTTTGAACGATCTAACAACTTTTAGAAAAATTGAGCTAAAAATGCCGTCAATTATCAAGATCATTGAAAATCTTTTTGAATTTTTAAGGACTTTAAATATGCTTAAGCCGCATATTAAAACAATAAAAAAACCGATTGATTTTTTCTGACGGTGTACGCTAGCGATTAGCATATTAGGCATAAGTCAATGTCTTGGCGGGGCAAAACCCGCCAAGACAGAGAAAGCTCACCGACTTTTACGGTTTCCACTTTGATCGGTGATCTCGCTTGCGCCCGGAAATACCTTCCGGATGCGGTCGCCAACTATATCTGTCGGCGGCGGGGGAGTCGCTCCCGGTTTCAAGTCCGATCCGGCAAACAATGTACCGGAGCTCTTTGAGTCATTTCTCTTGCGCATAACATACCTCCGAAAAGCCTACAAATATTTTGCCGAATTACAAACTGCTTGTAAAGGCCTACTTTAGGGGCAAAGAATTAGGCTCATTATCCTCGTCATTAACATAGATTGGCATGTTTATAGTTTCTGTTTCGCCCATTTCGCCAGCCAGGCCGGGCTTTGGCACAATTTCTTTTTGATGACCTATGATTTTGCGTTCTGCACCTGGTAAATTACGATCGTCTTCACGCTGAATCGTTGGAAAAATTTCGATTTGTAGAACGGGATTTCCGTTTGCATCAGACTCAGAATAAGCCTTTTTTATGTCATCGCTTCGTAATTTAAAAACATCGTCTGGCCCAAAGCCAAGCTCGGTGTTTATATGACCGGCAATCAAATGCCATTTAAGATTGCCTTGATCTTCCCAATTCTGCCGCGACATTTTAATCTGAATAATCCGATCCGGCTGACCCGAAGCGGAAAATAAAACAGGGCTTTTAATATTTAAAATAATTTCGTCATTCTTCATAATTTATCCAACTTATATTTAGATTTTACAAAACCTTGAATAAATTGCAAATAGTTGGTAAAATAACTATTTGGAGAACAAAAAATAAAGGGAGATCTATGGGGATAAAAACTAAAATAATTGCCACTCTCGGACCGTCAACAGACTCACCGGAGATGATTGAAAGATTAGCGTTGGCCGGCGTTGATATAATGCGCTGCAATTTTGCTCACTGCAAATATGACGAGTACAAAGAACGATACCAGGCCATTAAAAAAATCAATGAAAAACATGGACTCGATGTTAAGATTCAAGCCGATCTAAGAGGACCAAGCATACGTTTGGGTGAAAACATTCCGGTTGAGGGTTTAGAAGTCAAAGAAGGCCAAATTCTGACTTTCGTCACGGAACCATGCAAAGAAAAAAAGGCCGGCGAACTGATTGTCACAGATCCTTATCTCCATGCTGACGTCAAAGTCGGCGATCAGCTTTTGATCGAATCAGGGATGCTTGAATTAGTAATCGTTGAAGCCGGAAAAGATAGTCATAAATTTAAAGCCAAAGTTATTATCGGCGGCACAATCTATCCAAGAAAAGCTTTAAATCTTCCCAGTACGAAATTGACTACATCTTCAATTACTGAGAAAGACCTTAGGGATCTTGACTTCGTTCTCTCCGCCGGCGTTGATTATGTGGCAATCTCGTTTGTTAGCAATGCAGAAGAGGTCCTAAAAGTTAAGAAAATTATCGGCGACAAACCGGTAGAAGTTATGTCTAAAATTGAAAGACGGGAAGCCATTACAAATCTGGATGGAATAATCGACGCTTCAGACATTATAATCATTGCCAGAGGCGATTTAGGTGTGGAAATGCCCTTTGATCAGTTGCCGATTATTCAAAGACAAATATTGCGCAAATGTCATCAACACTTGAAACCAGCCGTTGTCGCAACTCAAATGCTAAAACATATGATCGACTCGCCGTATCCTACCAGAGCAGAAGTCTCCGACATTGCCCATGCTATTTTTGACGGCGCTCATTATATCTGGTTATCCGACGAAACCACAGTTGGAAAATATCCGGTTGAAACAGTGAAAACTATGCGAAAAGTTGCTGACACCATTGATCAATATATGGAATCTTGCGCTTTCTAATTGACCAATTCGAGCTATAGATACTCCGCCCACAATCATTTTGTTGACAGAGCTTAAATTTTAATAATAAATTAATATTAATTGTTTTTTGATCTAAAAATAAAGGAGGAAAAATGTTTACCAACCGGATACGCAAGAAGCCTTGGGTATTTTTGGGCATAGCCATAATTTTGGCAGCTCTTTTAATTTATGTTTTTTGTACCCCAACAGATTTAAGGCAGACATTGTAAACCCCGGAGTAATAACCGGCACTTTGAGTTCGTCATCTTTGGACTTGAGTAAATCAGAAAAAGCAGATATAAGCTTTTCGCTTACAAATAGTGCATTTGTTAAAATCTATGTCTTAAATGGCTCAGGAGCTACAGTTAAACAAATTTTGCCCGCTGAGCTTGCCGCCCAAACTTATGACAAATCCAGTTTCCAATCGTTATATTGGGACGGTACTGACAATTCAAATGATAAAGTCGACGGCGGCAATTATTCGGTTGTATTTGAAGCCTCTGACGGCGCCGGAAAATTACTAAGCCGCGATTATAAAAATGTTAATGTAATCGTTGTTTCCTCCACTGTTTCAGTCACTCCGACATCATTTAATCCGCAAAACGAAGGCGCCAAGATTACTGTGGGAATAGAAGTCAGCGCCACTTACCGATTGGTCGTAAAGGATTCAAACGGTAATATTGTAAAAACACTGGCCGATTTTGCTTCAGTACCTGCCGGTAATTATAATCGGACTTGGGACGGAAAAGATAGTTCGGGAAATATTGTCAAAGACGGTATCTATTCAATCATCAACGAAGTAAAAAGCAGCAACGGATCAATTTCTATTTCCGGCCAGACTAATGTTAGCATCGTAAATACTCAGACTTCGACAGTCAGTGTTAATCCCTCAACCTTTGATCCTGCCAAGGGATCCGCTACTATATCAATCGAGATAAAAACTGCCGCAATTTATCGTCTTGTTGTTAAAAACGGCAATACCGAAGTAAGAGTATTGGCGAATTCAGCCGCAGTGCCGGTCGGAACTTACACCAGATCATGGGACGGCAAAGATGCTACCGGCAAAGTGATGCCAAACGGTGATTATGTTATTATCAACGAAATGGAAAAGTCCGATGGATCTACAGCAATTTCGAGTTCGGCCAATGTCTCTGTTTTGACCGAGCCCGCAGAGACTGCATTATTGACTTACGGCACTGGCATCAACAGCGAATCCTTAGCCAATCTTCAAATCGGCCATTATAGCGGTACCGAAATAAGTTATCGTTTTAAAGCCAGCCACACCGGCCGCGTGACAGGGGTTTTGGTTTTTATAAAAAAGGATATGGGGAGTTGTTCGCAAGCCAGCTACGACGCCCTGAAATGTTATTACCATGGCGATGGGGGACAGGTGAAAGTGGAGCTAAAGTTAGATGATAACTCTTCCAATCACTTGCCTGCTTCGACGGTCCTTGCTTCGTCCACAATTACCGATCCGTTAAAGACGAGCTGGAGAACTTTTCTATTCAATCAATCAGCTCTTATAAGCGAAGGTCAAATATACCACTTGGTATTCACAAATCCTGATCCGGACGCAGCCACAAACTTCGTTTCGATCGACGATTTGGGCACGCCGAGTCTCTCGCCTGTTCAACCCTCTTATGCAGACACCGACATGGCCGTTTTGTATAAGACCGGTTCAAACAGTTATTCTCTTAAGCGAAACCACTCGCCAATATTTTCTTTAAATTATAGCGATGGTTCTCATCAAGGCATCGGCTATATCGACATACCATCATCCGGAAGTCTTACGGTCGCAAAAAGCACAAAAGCGAGAGAAAGTTTTACCGTCTTGCAAAGCAATCGCCAGATTTCGCAATTATCCGTTCGCGTGGCCGGTAGCGGAACACTAAACCTGCGTTTGGAAAATTCTGACGGATCATTAATTGAAGAAGGCAAAGTGACCGGATCCGGCTCGTACAGTTGGTTAACTTATTATTTCAAATCGCCAATCACTCTTTCAAAAGACAAGAGCTATAATGTCGTGTTTAGCGCTTCTTCTGGTTCATTTACAATGAGGTCGCTTCAAGAAGGTCTTGGATTTGGATTTGGCAAAGAAACAGTTTTTTCTGAGGGTATTGCAGAAAAAACAACCGGCTCGATCTGGACGAAGATGCCAAATTATGACTGGCAATTTTACCTGAAATAGGTAGTTTTGATCGGTTGACAAAATCGCCAACTAAGCGTATATAAAAAGAAGGTGACCCGCTGGGCCACTTTCTTTTTTGGAGAGACGGTATTTAATCTGCTATTTGATTTCTATGATATAATTAAATTGCAAAACATTGAAAAAGGAGAAATATGAAAAGAGTTAGTCCATTTATGGCGGCAATCGAGGATCTTTGTGAAGAAAAAGGTTTAGATTTAAACATAGTAATAGAAACTGTTGAAGCCGCTTTAGCCGCCGCTTATCGTAAAGATTACGGCAAACCAAAACAGATCATCCGAGCAAAGCTGGATCCGGAAACCGGAAAAGCGGAGATGTTTCGCGTTTATGATGTCCTGCCTGATGAAGAAGAAATAAAAGAACAAGAACACGAGCTTACCTTGGAAGAAGCAAAAGAAATTGATAAAAAAGCCGAGGTTGGTAAAGAGGTTGTCGTCCCTCTTCCGCAACATGAAGATTTTGGCCGCATTGCCGCCCAAACTGCCAAACAAGTGATTATTCAACGGATTCGAGAAGCCGAAAGAGACCTTTTGTTCTCTGAGTTTAAAGTAAAAGAACACAAAGTAGTCAATGCAACCGTTTCGCAAGTCGAAGGCCGAAATGTGATTGTTTCTCTTGGCAAAGTTAATGGCATTCTTTATCCTTCAGAGCAAATCAGTGATGAACGCTATTATGTTGGTCAGAGAATTAAAGTATATGTCAAAGAAGTCTCTCAATCGGCCAAAGGTCCGCAGATCATTGTTTCCAGAAACGACGAAAATCTGATCAAAGGATTATTCGAGATTGAAGTTCCAGAAATTCCGGCTGGCACGGTTGAAATTAAAAGTATTGCCCGAGAAGCCGGTTCTCGCACAAAAATTGCCGTTATCGCCACCGAAGAGAAAATTGATCCAGTCGGTTCCTGTGTCGGTCAACGCGGCACCAGAGTTCAAGCCGTTCTCGATGAAATTGGCAATGAAAAAATTGACATCGTGCTTTGGGACGAAGATGTTGAGCAATTTATAATGAATGCTCTTTCTCCGGCCAAAACAAGGCAAATCACAATTTCTTCAAAGGACAACAAGGCAACCGTTTATGTCGATCAAGACAATCTCTCTTTGGCAATCGGTAAAAACGGACAAAATGTCCGATTAGCTTCCAAATTAACCGGATGGGGAATCGATATAAAACTTATCGAAGACATCAATTCTGAAAAAGCAGAAACAGACACGCAAGACGATGGCGAGCCAGAAGAGAAGCCTGCGCAAAAAAAGAAAAAGAAAAAATCTTAGAGATTTTTTACGAATGTACTGAAAAGGAAGCTAAAGAAATTTAGTAATTTTAAGGTATAAATAGTTTATATGAACAGCGATATATTTAAAAAATTTACTCCCAATCTTAAGAAAACTTTGATCGATGCCGACCGAATCGCGGCCGAAAAGCAATCGGGACAAAATACGGAGCATCAGTTGTTGGCAATTTTGCAAAACAAAGATTCGTTGGCGGCAGAAATCCTGAAAAATTTTAACATTCTTGCGGAACGGGTTGAAATGATAAATTCTTTCACCTCTCATAATAACGGTTTAAAAAAAGAGATGGCCGAAGACGCAAAGAAATCTGTTCAATTGGCAGTTCAAACCGCCTCAAGATTTCATCATTCTAGCGTCGGTTCCGAACACCTTTTGTTAGCATTGATATCGATAAAGAAATTTAATTCCTATTTAATAATTGAAAAATTGGGAGTTGATCCTCAAAAAATTAAACTTCAGATCGAAGAAATTTTTAAAGGAATAAATAGATCCTTTGAAGATAATCAAAAAAACCATTTGCCGCCGATTGTAAATCCGGAAAATCTAATGCAAGACGATGGCTTTGACGATCAATCATTTAACGCAATGCCTCCTTTTTTACAAGCTGGCGCTGCTCAATCTAAAAAAGAATCTTTCTTGGATCAATATTCAAAAAATTTAACCAAATTGGCGAACAACAAAAAATTGGATCCCGTTATTGGCAGAGAAAAAGAAATAAACCGCTTGATACAGACCTTATCAAGACGCACAAAAAATAATCCTATCCTAGTCGGAGAACCGGGCGTAGGCAAAACTGCTATCGTTGAAGGCTTGGCGCAAAAAATTATCAGCGGGACAGTTCCGGAAAAAATAGCCGGGACGGAAATTTTATCATTGGATTTGGGATCAATCCTAGCCGGCACAATGTATCGGGGCCAATTTGAAAGCCGAATTAAAAAAATACTTTCCGAAATTGAGAAAAAGGGAAATATTATCCTGTTTGTGGATGAAATACATATGATGGTTGGCGCCGGATCGACCGAAGGCTCAATCGACGCTGCCAATCTTTTAAAACCGATGCTCGCCAAAGGGCAACTTAGGCTTATCGGATCGACAACCTATGACGAATACAAAAAGCATATCGAAAAAGATCCTGCTTTTGAGCGAAGATTTCAGCCAATATATGTTAAAGAACCATCATTTTCAGAAACGGTAGAAATACTTTCCGGCATTAAAAATCGCTATGAAAAATTTCACAATGTGAGATATTCGGCAGAATCGTTGGAAGCAGCCGTAAATTTCTCATTACGATATATTCATGATCGCTTTCTGCCCGACAAGGCGATCGACTTGATCGACGAGGCAGGGGCAGTTGCCAATACGAAGACGGTTAAAAAAGACGCAGGCAAAGTCCTTAAAAAGAAGTTATCGGAAGTATTGAGAAAGAAAGAAGAATTAATTTCAAAAGAAGATTACGAAAATGCCACCCTTCTTCGGGAAGAAGAAATAAAACTCCAATACAAGATTCAGACACTCTCCAAACAGTCAGAAGATAAAACGATTATCTCCGCTTCAGACATCGCCAAATTAGTTTCAGATTGGACTGGCATACCAGTATCGACAATGAGTATCGTCGAGAAAAAAAATTATTTAAATCTGGATAAAAAATTAAAAAAATTCGTCGTTGGCCAAGACGAAGCAATTATTGAATTATCAAAAGCGATTAAGCGATCCCGTGTTGGCATCGGCAACCCCAAGAGACCAATCGGCTCGTTTATTTTCCTCGGTCCGACAGGCGTTGGCAAAACTGAGCTAGCTAAAGTTTTGGCCCGTGAAATATTTGGCAGCGAGGAAACTCTCGTCAAAATTGATATGTCGGAGTTTGCCGAAAAACACAATGTGGCTCGTCTTATTGGCGCTCCGGCAGGCTATATCGGCTACGAAGAAGGCGGAAAATTGACAGAAAAGATTCGGAAAAATCCCTATTCCGTCATTTTGTTTGACGAAATCGAAAAAGCCCACCCAGAGGTCTTTAATATTTTGCTTCAAATAATGGATGAGGGAGTTTTAACAGATGCCAAAGGGAGAATTGTTGATTTCAAAAACACCATTATCATTTTGACTTCTAATCTGGGCACGGATATTTTAAGACGACAATCATCGATCGGTTTTGGTAAATCTAAAAATGCAGACGAAAAATATGCCAAAATGAAAGATAGCGTTATGGAAACGGTTGAAAAGACTTTCCGGCCGGAATTTATCAATCGGCTTGATAAAGTGATCGTCTTTTATCCGTTAAATCTTCGGTCCATTCGCAAAATTGTTGATCTGCAATTAGCTGAATTAACAAATCGTCTGGCCTCAAAAAGCATAACTCTGAAATTTTCCAAAGAAATCAACGAGAAGATTGCCAACGACAGTTACAGTGAAGAATACGGAGCAAGACCGATAAAGAAATACATTGCCGAGCATATTGAAACGCCAATTTCAGACCGCTTACTCACTTTTGACGAACCGAACATCTCTCTAGAACTAGATGTGAAAAATGGCAAAATAATCGTTTTATAAATGAAATTTGATTTTTATTTGCAACCTTGCTACGATTTGCTTTAGCAAACGCTAAAGGAGAATTATGTCGAAACAAACATTTCAAACAGCTCGTGGCACTAAAGATATTTTGCCGAGCGACCAACCGTATTGGGCAGAAATTCGATCCGTAGCCGAGAAAACCTTAACTGGTTTAGGTTTCGGTCGGATAGACCTGCCTCATTTTGAAGTTGCCGACATTTACACGCGAGGTATCGGCACAGATACCGACATTGTTTCAAAAGAAATGTACTTTATCGAATCAAAAAATGACGATGAAGCTAAACGGCTTGCTTTGCGTCCGGAAGGTACTGCCGGCGCTGTTCGATCCTACATTCAAAACGGTATGTCAAGCTGGTCTCAACCGGTTAGGCTTTATTATATTGGCGCAATGTTTCGACGAGAAAGACCGCAAAAAGGCCGATTTCGGGAATTTTATCAGGTGGGGACGGAAATTTTTGGCGACGCCTCAGCCAAATCCGACTATTTGGTTATTATGTCAGCTTGGGAAATATTAAACCGTCTAGGTTTGAAAAATCTAATGGTCTACGCTAATTCGATCGGATGTCCCAAATGCCGGCCGAAATACATCACCAAACTAAAAAGTTATTACAAAAACAATTTAGACAAAGTCTGTGAAGACTGCAAAAAGCGGTATGAAACAAATCCGCTTCGACTTCTTGATTGTAAAGAAGAATCCTGCCAAACGGTCGCTAAAAATGCTCCCATAATGCTCGACTTTCTCTGCCCTGAATGCAAAACCCATTTTCAGCAAACTCTTGAATATTTGGATTATTTCAATATTAAATATGATCTTGATCCGACTCTCGTTCGGGGGCTTGATTATTATACTCAAACTGTCTTTGAAATCGTTTCCAAAAGCGACAAGGGACGACAAAATACGCTTGTCGGCGGCGGACGATATAACGGTTTGGTTGAACTTTTGGGCGGTATTCCCACCCCAGCCGTTGGTTATTCTTTTGGCATGGAAAGAATTGTATCTTTAATGAAAGAGCAAAAAGTAGAAGTCAAAATCCCGCGCGGAGTCGAAATTTGTATCTTGCAACTCGGAGAAAAAGCCAAGGAAGCTTCCAAAAAAATCTATGATTCGCTTTCCAAAGAAGACATAAATGTCTATTTTGTCCCCTCAAACGACGGGTTGCGGCAGCAGATTAAGAGCGCCTCAAAGCTTGGGGCTCGTTATGCGGTAATCATCGGCCAAAAAGAAGCTTTGAAGGATGAAATTATTCTGCGCGACCTAACAGCTTCGTCACAAGAAGTTTTTTCACTTAAAGATATCGCCCCTGAAATCAAAATGAGGCTTGTTAAATGTGACTGCGAAAAATAATATCTATTTAGTACTTGATAGCATCCGCTCGATGGAAAATGTCGGCGCTATTTTTCGTACTGCCGACGCTGCGGGAATTAAAAAAATTTTTCTGTGCGGAATTACTCCGAAACCGCCTCGTAAAGAGATCGACAAAGCCGCGGTTGGCGCGGTTGATTTTGTCGAATGGGAATACCAAGAGAATTTAAAATCACTAATTTCTAATTTTAAAAAACAAGGGATAAAAATTTTTGCGCTGGAACAGGATAATCGATCATTACCGTTTACTCAAAATTCATTGGCAGCCGTTGATTCAACACCATTGGCGCTGATCGTTGGGAACGAAGTCAATGGTATTTCCAAGGAAATTCTTGATATCGTCGATCAAATTATTGAAATTCCGATGTATGGAAAAAAAAATTCTCTAAATGTCTCCGTCGCCACAGGAATTGCGCTCTTTAAGCTTATCGAAAAATGAAATTAAAGATTGAAAAATTAGTATATGAAGGATGGGGGATCGGGCGATCGGAAAACGGGCGGACTATTTTTGTCCGCAAAACGGTTCCGGGTGATATTTTAGAGGTCGAAATTTCCAAGCACAAAAATACCTTTGATGAAGCAATTATTAAAAAAATCATTCAACCTTCAGAATATCGGATAGAGCCAAAATGCCGTTATTTCAATGAATGCGGCGGATGCGAACATCAGAATATTGGATATGGCAATCAGTTAAAATTTAAAGAAGAAGTTTTTAAAGAGACACTATCGAGACAGAAGGTAGAAACTGAAATTTTACCGATTGTTCAAGCCGGTGAGCCGTTTTATTATCGTAACTCCATCCGCTTTTTTTTGCTGGAAAAAGAAAACGGTGAAAAAATCTTCACTCGCCATAATTATCTTTATGAAAAAGGCTTTGTCGAAGCAGAAAGTTGCTTTTTGCAATCAGACAAGTCAAATGATATTCTAAAAACCATTTTAAAAACCGTAAACAAATCGGATCAAAAATTAAACGGTTTTTATCAAGTCAAAATCAGAGAAGGCAAATTTACCAACGAAATGATGGTAGAACTCATTACTGACACTGACGAACTTTCTTTCGAATCGGATTTAAAATCCGCCTTAAAAACAATACCGGAAATAAAATCAATTTATCATACGATTACATACAACCGATCGCTTTTGCAAACCAAGCGGCGGCTACTTATGGGCTCGCCGATTATATTCGAGAAGATAGGCAAGTTTAAATTTCAAGTTTCGCCCGATTCATTCTTTCAAACGAATTCTCTTGGCGTTAAGACCTTGTATGATAAAATCAAGGAATTCGCCGAAATAGAAATGGGAGATAATATTCTCGATCTCTATTGCGGCACTGGAACTATCGGCATTTATCTTTCAACTTTTGCCAAATCAATTACCGGCGTCGAAGTGGTCCAATCGGCAGTTAACGATGCTAAAGCAAATGCCAAAATAAACAATATTGCAAACTGCAAATTCATCTGTGCCGAGGCAACCGGATGGCTTTATCGCAACAAAGAGTTTTTTAATAAAATAATTGTTGATCCTCCCCGTGCCGGACTACAAAAAAAATTAATTCAAATTCTCTCCAAACTTCAAACTCCCGACTCCCGACTCATATATGTTTCCTGCAATCCGGCAACCTTTGCTAGGGATATTACGGAATTTGAAAAAAACGGTCTCAAATTACAAAAAGTCCAACCGCTGGATATGTTTCCGCAAACGCATCATATCGAATGTGTTGGCCTTCTTCGCCGCTAATACAAGTTTACAAACCAAAGCCGCAAACTTTTAGACGCACTAAACTATGATTAAAATTAGCAAATAAGTGCTAATAACATCCAGTTATCCACACTTTATGTTTGACTTTTGTTCGGGTAGAAACGATAATAAATATACCGAACAAAAAACAAACAAAAGCTTGCTTGCTTATTGCTTAAACAATTAATTCTTGCATCATGGAACCTTTAACCAGAAGACAAAAAGAAATACTAGATTACATCCGTTCGTTTATTGATGAAAACGGTTATGCGCCCAGTTATAGGGAGATCGCCCGCTATTTTGAATTATCATCTACCGGCACGGTAGCCGAATATGTAAATATTCTTGAAGAAAAAGGCTATTTAACCAAAGATGCCATGGAGGCCAGAGCCATCCAGTTAACACCCACCTTTGACGATGGCGTTGAGCTTCATTCAATCCAGTTGCTTGGTATTATTGACGCCGGGCGTCCCATCGAAGCCATCCGCACAAACGAAACAATAGACATTCCCCGCGATATGATGGGCAAAAAAACCTTTGCTTTAAGGGTTAGAGGAGAGTCGATGATTGATGACGGCATCCTTGAGGGTGATTATGTCATCATCGAACAAACCTCTTCACCCAAAAACGGCGACATTGTTGTAGCTTTAATTGATAATGCCAATGCTACGCTCAAAAGATTTTATCAGGAAAAAAGCAACATCAGGCTTCAGCCCGCCAATAAAACGATGAAACCAATGTTATTTCGAAAAGACCGCGTGACAATTCAGGGAAAAGTTCGCGGGGTCATCCGTAAGTTTTAGCGTATCTTATCATTCCTCAAGCGTACTATGGCTGACATCTAAAAAGAATTTTCTCATTATTCAGATACATAAATCTTGAATCTCCTATTAGACAATAGACGATCTTATGCTATAATTTCTTTATAAAGAAAAAGTGAGGGGCAAATGGGTATATCGGATGATATTCGAAGAATATCTCCTCGACAGCATATTTCACATCATAAAGAACATGTAAAACTGGATACGGTAGCAAAAGAACCAGCTGAGAGAGAAAATCTGGCAGATAGAGAGGAAGATATAAATTCCACCGATAGAATGGCTATACGGCAGAGTTTTCACGATGATTTCTTTCCTTCCCTTGAAGAACCTGCGCTTCCAAAACCGATGCTAAAAAAGGAAAAGAAGCCAAATGTTAATTTTCTGCCTTTGATATTTAACCGTTGGACTGTTCTTGTTCTATTAGTCGTGGTTGTAATTGGTTTTGCTTTTTGGAAACGCAGTGAAATCAAGAGAGTAATCGGAATTGCCTCCAAGGAATCAGCCGAAAATGCAAATGAAGAACCGGCTGTCACAATAATACCGCAGGATTATGCCTCAGAAACTACCGACTCAGATAAAGAAACAAAGCCAGCCACAGAAACAAAAGAATCTTCCCCAAAAACCGCCCCGGCGTTTGACAAATTGTCTTTGAAAATTAAAGTATTAAATGGAAACGGCATTAGCAACTCGGCGTCGCTTATGAAAAGCGAGCTGGAAAAAGATGGTTATAAGGTAAGCCAGATCGGCAATGCCAAATCATTTAGTTATATAGACACATACATTTTCTATAAAACCGGAAGCGTCGACGCTGCCGAAGCCCTCAAAGAGCTTTTAAATAACAAAAGTGTAAAAATTCAAAATAATGATCCCGTAGCCGGCGCATACAATATTGTCCTTGTCGTTGGCAAAAATTGAATATGTTAAATCAAATTTTTCGATTTTATGATAGTATTATTTTTGGCCTTCCGGCCAGCGTACAATTTTTTGTATCGTTAATATTGCTTTTCGCTATCATATGGTCGCTTTTTTCAATTTTTCGGCAAGGCCATTGGATCTTTATAATAATCTTTATTTTTCTGGTCCCGGGCAGCCGAACGGCCATAATTAGTATTGCAAACATAGTCTGGCTTATGATTAAATTCTTACTAGTCAGAATTCAAATTAATTTTTAAGGAATTATATGCAAGAATCAAATCCTTTCAAGAATGCGATTGCGCAACTTGAGGAAGCTGCAAAATACGCAGATTGCAATCCGGAGATATTATCGACATTGAAATATCCTCAGAAAATTATTGAGGTTTCAATTCCTTTAAGAATGGATGACGGAAGTATTCGAGTATTTCAGGGTTATAGAGTACAGCACAATAATTACCGAGGTCCATACAAAGGCGGTATTCGATTCCATCCGGCGGTTAACATCGACGAAGTCAAAGCATTGGCGCTTTGGATGTCAATAAAATGCGCCGTTGTAGATATTCCATATGGCGGCGCCAAGGGCGGGATTGTTATTAACCCCAAGGAATTATCCGAACATGAAATAGAACATCTAACCAGAGGATATATTGATAAAATATTTGAATTAATCGGACCCAAAAAGGATATTCCGGCCCCCGATGTCAATACAAATTCGCAAATTATGGCTTGGATTATGGACGAATACAGCCATATTAAACGAGAGCATTCGCCTGCCGTTGTCACAGGCAAACCGATTGAAAACGAAGGATCGTTGGGTCGAGATACCGCAACGGCGATGGGTGGCAAGCATGTTTTGTTTGAGTATTTGAATAAAAAGAAAATAAACAAAGAGGGTTTGACGGCAGTTGTACAAGGTTTTGGCAATGCCGGTTATAATATTGCCAGACTTTTACATGATGAGGGGATTACGATTTTGGCCGTTTCCGATTCAAAGGGTGTAATATACAGCAAATCAGGTGTTGATCCGGTTGCAGCGTATAAGCACAAGCAAAAAACCGGTTCTGTCAAAGGGCTGCCCGGCACAAAACCTGTTGCAAAAGAAAACATTTTCGGTGTCGAGGCAAACATAATTATTCCGGCCGCCCTGGAAAACGCCATTACAGCCGAAAATGTTAATGCAATTTCTATCAAAACCAAAGTTATAATGGAGCTGGCCAACGGTCCGACAACACCAGAAGCCGAAAAGATCCTCAACAAAAAGAAAATAGACATTATACCGGATGTCTTAGCCAATGCCGGCGGTGTCACGGTAAGCTATTTTGAGTGGGTTCAAAATCTCTCCCGTGATTATTGGACAAAGGAAGTTGTCGAAAATAAGCTTGCAGCAATAATGAAAAAATCATTTGGCGATATTTATGATTTTGCCGAAACGAAAAAAACCACTTTTCGCGATGCTGCTTTTGCATTAGCTATTAACCGGATTGGCAAGGCAACTGCCAACAGAGGAATATTATCGTAAGGAATTTTTATGAATGATGTAATTATCGTAGGAGGCGGACCGGCCGGTCTGACCGCAGCCATCTACTGCGCAAGAAGAGGGCTCAAAACAACCGTGATAACCAAAGATATCGGCGGACAGATAACCCGAACCGATGTTATCGAAAATTATCCCGGATTTGAAGCTATCAGCGGCAGCGAATTAGCCAAAAAATTCTTTGATCAGGCTAAGAAATTTGGGGCCGAAATTCTCTTTGACGAAGTTAAAAAAATAACCAAAAAAGACGATGCATTTTATGCCCAGACGCTTCGAAAGGAGATAACGGCCAAATCCGTTATTTTGGCCTTTGGTAAAAAACCAAGAGAATTGGGCGTGCCGGGCGAGGAAAAGCTAAAGGGCAGGGGGGTATCTTATTGCGCTACCTGCGACGCACCTTTTTACAAAGAAAAAATATTAACAATCACCGGTGGCGGAAATTCAGCCGCCGAAGCCACAATTTTAGCTTCGAAAATAGCTAAAAAAGTTTATCTAATCTATCGAGGCAGTGAACTAAAAGCTGAAAAAATAATGGTCGACGAGATCAAAAAATCAGCCAACGTGGAGATCCTTTACAACGAGGAAATAATCAAAATAAACGGCGATCAAAAAGTAGAATCGCTTGATCTAAAATCCGGCAAAAACATCGCAACCGACGGCCTAATTATCGAAATCGGTTTTATCATTGATCGAGCTCCGGTAGATGGACTCGTAGAAATGGACAAAGCCAATCAGGTAATTGTTGACAAGACGCAAATGACGAGCGTCCCGGGCATCTTTGCCGCCGGCGATCTCACTCAAACTTTGGTTAAACAAGTTGTCGTTTCTGCCGGCGAAGGCGCGAAATCAGCCTTAGCGGCTTATGACTATATTCAGAAAAAGGAAGGCAAAAAAGGTATATTATCTGACTGGCATTAAAAAATATGGAGGGAAAATGGATGAAAATCCTTTTGAAGAGGCCGAAAGTGGGCTAAAAAAACCCGGCTTCAAAGATCGAATCAAGAAATTGTTCTTAAAGATTGGGAACTTCGTAAAATCTCATAAAGTTCCGGTTATAATTTCATCAATCGCACTTTTAATAATCGCTTTGGGCGGGCTAGGAATATACTTTTTAAGGCATGGCGATTCAAATGAGAATGCACCGGTTGCAGACGACCAGCCGGTCGAAGAAAATAATTCTAATCTCTATCCGAATGTTTTAGACGGCCTTTTGGTTAGTAAAAAAGACGCAACCAGACATCCTTTGGCTGTTATCGTTGAAAACCATATCGATGCTCGCCCGCAATCGGGACTCAATAAAGCCAGCATTATTTATGAGGCTATCGCCGAAGGTGGGATCACCCGGTTTTTAGCCCTATTTAGCACATATCAGCCGCAAAAAGTCGGACCGGTTAGATCCGCTCGTACTTACTTTGTAGACTGGGCTCACGGCTATGACGCATTTATTGCCCATGTCGGCGGCAATATGGATGCCCTCGATCAGATTAAAGCTGAAAAATTACCAGACTTAGACCAATTTTTGTACACAATGCCTTACTGGCGCGAATATTCAAGCGGACTTGCTCTTGAACATACAATGTATACCTCCACCGTTAAACTCTGGGAACAAGCTTCGAAAAACGGATATTCAAAAGCTAACAACTTTACGGAATATAAGTTTAAAGACGATCCATTAAATGACCCCAGCATCGTTTTGCCGTCAAGCCAGAAGATTACCGTAAATTTTTCAAGTTATTACTATAATGTTTATTTTGTTTACGACAAAAAAACTAATTCTTACAAGCGTTATATGGCAGGCAAACCCCATCTTGATAAAATTACCAAAAATCAGCTTAATCCCAAGAATCTGATTGTTATGACCGTTAGAAGAAAACCGGTCGTGACGCGAATAAACGAAAACGGATACGATATGTATAACATAGGGACAGGCACCGCTAGAGTATTTCTAGACGGTAAAGAAATAGACGCAACATGGAAGAAAAACTCCGCTTCAGACAGAGAAATCTTCTATGACAAATCCGGACAGGAGATAGAGTTTAATCGCGGACAATTCTGGATTTGCGTTATTCCGCCTGAATCCGGCTCAAGCGTTTCTGTGCAATAAAAACAATAAATAAAGAGAAATAAGGAGGGAAATATGCCCAATATTAAAGATATCCACGCGTGGGAAATACTTGATTCCCGGGGAAATCCGACTGTTTGCTGTGAAATGGAGCTTGATAACGGGATAAAGGCCTCCGGATATGTTCCCTCCGGCGCCTCTACCGGTCGTGCTGAAGCCATCGAATTACGAGATGGAGATATGTCGCGCTTTGATGGCAAGGGCGTATTAAAAGCCGTCGCAAATATAAATACTATAATTAGAGAAAACATTTTGGGAATGAATATTGACGATCTCGATGATATTGATCACCGACTGATTGAAATAGACGGCACAAAGGACAAATCAAAGATGGGAGCAAACGCCATACTGGCCGTTTCAATGGCAGCTGCTAAAGCCGGCGCCGACGCTTTAAATGTCCCCCTATACCAATATCTTGCCGCAAAAATGGGAAAACGGCCCGATCGGCTTACGATGCCATTGCCTTTTATGAACATTTTAAACGGTGGCAAACATGCCGTCGGCTCAACCGATTTTCAGGAGTTTATGATTGTCCCCGTGAAATTTGACAGCTTCAAATCAGCTATTACGGCCGGAGCCGAAATATTTCATGCTTTGGGAAAGATCCTTGAGGAGAGGAATTATCAGCCACTAGTCGGCGACGAAGGTGGATTTGCACCGTCGCTATTTTCAAACGAGCAAGCAATGGAGCTTCTTATGATGGCAATCGCTGAAGCGGAATATCATGCTGGCGAAGATGTTTTCATTGCTCTTGATCCTGCAGCCAGTCGGTTTTATTCCGACGAACGCTATTATGAGCTCCATCGGGAAAACAAAGCTTTAACAACGCAAGAAATGACCGATTTTTATGGCATGTGGTGTGAGAAATATCCGATTATTTCGATTGAAGATCCGCTCGCGGAACAAGATTGGGAGGGATGGACTGATTTAACTCAAAGGATAGGGAACAAAGTGGAAATAATCGGCGACGACATATATGCCACCAACAAAGAATTGCTTAAACAGGGGATAGCACAAAAAACCTCAACCGGCATACTTATCAAGCCAAATCAGATCGGCAGCGTGACGGAAACCTTAGAAACTATTAAATTGGCAGAAACATCCGGATTTAAAGTAATTGTATCTCATCGCTCCGGAGAAACTGAGGATAATTTTATTGCAGATTTGGCTATTGCTTCTGATTGCGGCGCCATCAAATCGGGCGCGCCCTGCCGATCCGAAAGAACCGCTAAATATAATCGGCTTATAGAAATTGACGATAAAAATCAAAATACCATTCTGGCAAGCTGGCATTGATTAAATTATTTGACGAGAGATAACAAAAATCCCGCCGTAGCGGGATTTTTGTTTTATATCTATTAAATTTTACATTCCAAAGCTGTACGCGATACCCATAACTTTGTTGTAATAAGACGCGGAAGGGTTATATCCCCACAACGCTTTTCGAACATCGGGATAACCGCAAGCCTTTAAATACTTTGCGGCGGTAAATATAGCATCGGAGACATTCGTAATGTCAGCACGCCCATCGCCATTTCCGTCAACACCATAATGATAAAATGTTGAAGGTAAAAACTGCATTGGACCAACCGCGCCGGCATATGAAGACCGACTGGTTGAACCGGACGCACCGGTCTCTACCGTATGGACTGCCTTAAGCAATATCGGATTAACGCCAAACATGCTTCCAGCCCGCTGATAAATATCGTTAAAGTTTACCGGATCAGAATAAGTAATTCGTACACCACGGCTAACCGTCTCTCGATTTACTTCTGTGGCCTTTTGAGAAGCCTGAACTGCGGCTATTTGGGCAGCTTTCTCGGCTGCTTTTTTGGCGGCGGCTTCTTCTTTTAAGCGGTTTTCACGATTAATTTTGGATTCGCCAGGTACGATTTTAGGCAAATCAGATTTAAGTGTCACGGCGGATGCCAAAGCAGTACTCAAAACAACATTTGAATGGCCTAACGGCTCAATTTTTTGGATTGATTCCGAATGTATTGGCAACAAGCTGGCTATTACAATTGAAACTGGAATAGCAGCCAATAATTTGCTTTTGTTTTTGATTTCAACAGAAACCCTCCTTGAAAAAACACTAAGTCTCTCTAGAAAGAGAGGCATTGTAATAATTGGGATTTTCGGCCGGAATATTCGAGAAATGACGCCTTATTCCCAACACCTTTTAAATAAAAAACTTGGAACTTACCTCCAAGTCTGTGTAATTGTATCATATTAAGGCTAATTTGTCAATACATAGCCTTCTTTTCCTTCCAACGAAGGATAATTCTAAGCGATCCCATCTTCTTTGTCAAGACTCCCAATTTTGATCCTGCTTGCTTGTTGCTTTCTCCAATTCTTATGAGATAATTAGAACAAGATTTAGGAAAAATCTCTAGAAAGGAACATTTTAATGCGCAATAATAAATGGCTGGAGGATCAGCTGGCCTTAATATGGAGTAAATATTTCGGGGATGTTCCCAAACTCAATAACATCCATATTTCATTTGGTCGCAAAGCCAAACGCCGGCTTGCCAGTATTCGCCAGTTAAGCCGAAAAAATAAAAAATCAGACACCAAAATTACAATCACCGGCTATTATCGCGACGAACAAGTTCCCGAAAGAGTAGTCGCTGCCACGATTGCACACGAGCTTTGCCATTATGCCCATGGTTTTGCTTCGCCCTTGCCCCAATTTTCACGCTATCCCCATCGCGGTGATGTTGTCGATAATGAATTAAGAAATCGCGGCCTTGGTGAGGATTTGCAATTCCAAGAAAAATGGCTTAAAGAAAATTGGAATCAGCTTGTAAAAGACAAGATTTATTCCAAAAAGAAGTCCAAAAAACCGCCGTTTTCGCTCGGGTCATTTTTTTTGAGCAAATTAAACATTAAAGCTAATTAAACAAAATATGGAATGCCTTTTTTGCAAAATTGCAAGTCATAAAATACCGGCTAAAGTTAGATTTGAAAACAAAGAAATCATTGCCTTCGACGATATCAATCCAAAAGCCAAGATTCATCTTTTGATTATTCCCAAAAAACATATTCCGTCTGTCGCTGCGATAACGGAAAGCGACCGCAATACAATTTGCAATCTCATTTACACGGCTCGCGACATCGCCGAGAGTCTAGGTGTCGCTAAAAGTGGTTATCGGCTTGTATTTAATTCCGGACGAGATGCCGGTCAGGAAATTGATCACATTCATCTCCATTTGCTGGCCGGCTCAAAGCTTGGTTCCATAGCCTAAACGAACTCTTGCCAAGAATACCGTTTTACGATATAATCAAATAAAATAAAGGGAATTTTTCCCGTTTTTTCTATTGAAAGGTGGTGATTTAGTTGATAGAGGTCAAAAAGAAGGGGGACGAAAGAATAGATGTTTTGGTTAGAAGATTTAATCGCGAAGTTCAGCAAAGCGGTGTTTTGACTGTGGCCAAAACCAAACGGTTTTTCGAAAAATCCTTAAATCGAGGCATGAGACGAAAAGTCGCCATCCGAAGAAGCGAGATTAACAAACTTAAACGGGGGTGGTAATGAGTTTAAAAGAAAAGCTCGACCAAGATTATATTAGCGCTTACAAATCGCACGAAACCATGAAGGTTTCTGTTTTGAGGATGGTTAAAAGCTCTATTAAAAACGCCGAAATAGATTTGGGACATCCGCTATCCGATGCAGAAGTTGTAAAATTGCTTCGAAAAGAAAAAAAGCAAAGAGAAGAAGCAATCAATGAATACGAGAAGGGCAACAGAGAGGATTTAATTTCGGACAGCAGAGAAGAGATCGAGATCATCGAAACTTATTTACCGGCGCAAATTGATGCTTCCATTATCCAAAAAACCGTTGATGAAACCATTGGCGAATTAAACGCTAGCGGGGCTAAAGACATCGGACGCGTCATCGGTATTGTCATGAAGAAACTTGGCGCCAATGCCGACGGATCAGCTGTTGCTTCAATAGTTAAAAATTCTTTGACAACAAATAAATAATGAAAAAAGCGATTCCTAAAATAGCGCTGCTTGCTACTCTGACAATAGCATTGATTATTGCCGGATCAGCATTTCTACTTGAATCTACCTTTGCAATACTGGGTGTTTCTTTTGGCCTCAGACTTGCTTTTTGGCTTTTAGGAGCGATCTTAATCGGAATATTAATAACCACCGGCTTTTTAGCGCTCTCGCCCGGTTTTTTTAACGCTTTAACGGTACTAAAAAAAATAACCCGCTTTGAAAATCTTTCTCACCCCTTATTGCTTCGACTCGCTTATGAGGCGCCGGGCACATTTCACCATTCTATAAATGTATCGATTTTAGGACAAAAGGCAGCAAAATCAATCGGAGCCGACAGCCTTCTTGTCCGCGTTGCCGCCTATTATCATGACATTGGCAAATTAGACTCTCCGCACACATTTATTGAAAACCAATCGGGCGAAGACATTCCCTGCGAGGAAGACGAGGACTATATCAGAAGAACTGCTAAAAAAATAATTAGCCATATTGAATGCGGTCAAAAATTGGCGGCCGAATACCATCTTCCAAGTGAAATAACCGATCTGATTTCTGAGCATCATGGCACAACCAAGGTTCTTTATTTCTTTGAAAAAGCCAAGGAGAGGGGCCTAAAAATTAAAAGAACTGATTTCCACTATCAAGGGCCCGTTCCGCAAAGCAAGGAAGCTGCTATTTTAATGTTGGCTGATTCCATCGAAGCGGCTACGCGAGCAATACCGAATCTAACATTTAGTGAAATGGAAAAAATTATTACCGATGCCTTTCGTGATAAAATTTTGGAAAAACAATTAATCAACTCAAGTATAAAGGAAAATGAAATGGCCCTGATCAAAAGAGCCTTTTTAGAGACCTTAGGTGCTATTTATCATCAAAGAGTAGTAAAAAAGAATGAATAGAGTTGAAATTATTCGCAATGGGTTTGATCAATCTGCCGATATGGCAGAGAAGATTATTTTGACGGCTCTTTCAGAATTCGGATTAGATAATTGCTTTCTGGAATTGTCTTTCGTTTCAGCAAAAGAGATTCAAATATTAAACAAGAAATATCGCGATGTAGACAAAGAGACCGATGTTCTTTCTTTTCCGCAAATCGATATTCCCAAATCTTCCCAAAAAATCCTGGGGGATATCGTTATATCGCCTGAAATAGCAGCCAAAAAAAATGAAGATCTAAAGGATGTTATCAAACACGGTCTTCTCCACCTTTTGGGCTATGACCACGAAGCAAACGAAGACGCATGGGATGAAGCTGCTTTAAAAATTAATTGCAAATTATAATAAAGGAGCGGAATGAGCGACACGATGACTCGAAAAGAGGAATTAAATATGATTAACGAAACACAACACTTTACTTATCGGCGTTTTAGCGGTAGTCGTTTTTTCTCCAGTTTTGACAATGCCGTTCGGGGCGTAATTTTTCTTTTAAAAACCGAACAAAACGCAAGAGTACATGCCGTAATAACAATTCTTGTCGGCATCGCCGCCTATCTTTTGGAGGTTTCCCGAGTTGATGCCGCCATTTTATTTATGGCGGTTATATTGGTTTTTGCCATTGAGATTATTAACACGGCTATCGAAAAGGTTTTTGATGTCTGTCACCCTGAGAATCATATCTTGATTCGCGCTGCCAAAGACGCTATGGCCGGCGCAGTTTTGATAGCTGCTATAATCGCAAGCGTTGTAGGTTTTTTGATTTTTATGCCATACATAAAAAACATTGTCTTTGGCTCTTGAAAGCTCGCTCCTTTTTTTATAAAATCAAGATATAAGTTTATTGGAGGGTACCGTGCGAGAATCACAAATATCTGTTGGAATCGACATAGGAAATACAAAGGTCTCTACTTGTGTTGGCAAATTTGAAGGTGGCGGTGTTGATATTATCGGCTTTGGCCGGTGCCAAAACAACGGTATCCGCAAAGGCGTTATCGTTGATGTTGAAGAAACCGTTTCTGCCATCTCTTCTTCGCTCGAAGAAGCGGAAAGAGTTGCCGGCATTAGTTTAAATTCAGCCGTTGTCGGTATATCCGGCCCTTTTATAGAATGCGAGCAAAGCAAAGGTGTCATTGCCATCTCTCGTCAAGATGGAGAGATATCTGAAGATGATGTTTTAAGAGTGATTGAAGCCGCCAAGGCAATTCCCAGCAAACCAAACAGAGAGATTCTTCATGTACTGCCGATAAACTATATAATAGACGGAACAGAGGTTGTCAAAGATCCAGTTGGAATGACCGGCATTAGACTGGAAGTTATCGCCAATATAATATCCGCTTCGTCAAATGCCATTAAATCGCTTGTAAGATCCGTCAATCAGGCAGGTTTAGATATCGCCGACTTGGTATTTTCGCCGCTCGGCACTGCCAAAGTTCTCCTCTCAAGCAGGCAAATGGATATTGGCGTTATGTTAATTGATATCGGTGCAAATACCACTTCTTATGCTGTTTTTGAAGAGGGCGAATTAATCACTTGCGGCGTTGTGCCAATCGGCTCAACCCACATTACCAACGACATCGCTATCGGACTCCGTACCAATATTGACTTAGCTGAAACAATTAAGCTTAAATATGGTTATGCCTTACCGGACAAAATCGGAGAAAAAGAAGAAATCGATTTGTCCAAAATTGATAAAAATGAAGAGGGAACAGCAAGTTTAAAATATATTGCTGAGATAATCGAGGCTCGTATCAACGAGATCCTCTTGATAATTCAGGATAATTTAGTCAAGGTAAATTGTAATACTTCTTTGCCGGCAGGCGTCATAATCACAGGCGGCGGATCAAAGATAGAAGGTATTATTGATTTGACCAAAGAGACTATGCGCTTACCAGCCCAGATCGGAAAACCGGCCGTTGAGATTACGGGGCTTATTGACAAGCTTTCTGATCCGATATATTCTACAACCATAGGTTTGATGATATGGGGCAAAGAAAAGCCATCAAGCGGTAATTCATTAAGCATCGACTTACCAGGGCTTAATAATTTGGTGACTAAATTTAAGTCAGCATTTAAAAACATATTGCCCTAGTAATCCCATACAAAAAGTATTAAGTATTCATACTATAAGGACAAACGATGATCGAGAAGAATTCAGATCTTGCCAATTTCGCTAATATCAAGGTTATTGGTGTTGGCGGCTCTGGAGGGAGCGCGATAACACGAATGATTAACTCGAAACTTCGAGGCATCGAATTTGTCGCGATAAATACCGATTCTCAGGCCTTGGCTTTTAACGAGGCTCCGGTCAAAATACAGATCGGCAAAGAAACTACTCGCGGTCTTGGCGCTGGCGCCGATCCGGAAGTTGGTCGCAAATCTATTGAAGAAAACAAAGAAGAGGTCTATGAAGCCTTAAAAGGTGCCGATATGGTTTTTGTTACCTGCGGTATGGGTGGCGGCACTGGGACCGGAGCTGCCCCGTTTGTAGCCGATATTGCCAAAGAACTGGGTGCCCTAACAGTTGGTGTTGTCACAAAGCCTTTTACCTTTGAGGGAGTCCGTCGCAAAAAAATTGCCGAATTAGGCATTTCTGAAATGCGCGAAAGAGTCGATACTTTGATAACAATACCAAACGATCGATTGCTTCAAGTAATCGACAAGAAGACCTCGCTTTTTGACGCATTCGGAATTGTTGACGATGTTCTCCGCCAAGGTGTTCAAGGTATTGCTGATTTGATTATTTATCACGGCCTTATCAATGTTGATTTCGCCGATGTGAAAGCGATAATGTCTGATGCTGGTTCTGCCCTTATGGGTATTGGTCATGGAACCGGTGACAACCGAGCGATTGAAGCCGCCAGAGCTGCTATTGATTCTCCTCTTCTCGAGCTATCAATCGATGGAGCAAAAGGTATCTTATTCAATATTACCGGCGGTCCTGATCTGGGTATGTATGAAATTGACGAAGCCGCCAAAGCCATTACCGAAGCTGCCGATCCCGATGCCAATATCATCTTTGGTGCAATCATAGACGAAGCGATGCAGGGTGAAGTAAAAATTACCGTCATTGCAACCGGTTTTGAATCTGAGCAAAACAAATCTCAGAAAAAACTATATACTCCAGCGGAAACACAAGTCTCGGATATTCCTTCATCGCAGATTCTAAGACGAAGCGATAGAAGTTTTTTTGCTAATGAGCCGGAAGAGCCAAAGGTTGAATCAATCAAAAAGATCGAAGATGATGAAGACGAGCTTGAAGTGCCGGCATTCATCAGAAGAAAACTCAAATAAAAATACGACTTTATAAAAGAAAATTGGGCCGCATGGCCCAATTTTCATTATGCTTCCATATTTAGTATTGACTTAGATACTACATATAGTAGGATTAAGGAAGAACTAGTCATTATTTATTTTTGAATCATTACTATGTTATGCCCTGAATGCAAAAAATCCGACACTCGAGTCTTGGACTCTCGCGATGATGATCGCTTGATTCGAAGACGCCGTGAATGTCTGCGCTGCAAATATCGTTTTACAACATATGAAAGGATAGAGTCTCCCCGAATAAAAGTAATCAAAAGAAATGGCAACATTGAAGATTATTCCAGACAAAAATTAGCTCACGGAATCAATTTGGCCTTAGAAAAGAGACCGGTGACATGCGGACAAATCGAAACTGTGATAGATTCAATCGAACATGAAATTACCAAGTTAAAAACAAAATATATTGCCAGCAAACAAATTGGCAAGTTTGTGATTGATAAGTTAAAAGAAACTGACGAAGTGGCATATTTGAGATTTCTATCTGTTTATAAAAGTTTTGGCAGCGCTTCTAAATTTCAAAAGGAAGCAGAAAAACTTGCAAAAGATCGATAATTTAATTATTTGGAGGTAAAAATGAGTGAAGACAAAAGCAAAATAGTTCATCCGGCGTCAAAAGAAGAGTTCAGCAAACTCATAAAAGGCAAAAAGCCGGTTTTGGTGGACTTTTCGGCAGAATGGTGCGGTCCTTGCCAAATGATGGGGCCGGTTCTGGATCAGATGTCAGAGGAATATGAAAAAATTGATCAAGTTGTTATAGCCAAAGTTGACATCGATGCTTTAAGAGATGTGGCCTTGGAATATAATGTTATGAGCGTCCCAACCTTTATGATATTTAAAGACGGCAAACCTGTTGAAACAATGGTTGGTATGCGACCAGAAGAAGAACTTGTCAAAAAATTAGATGAACTTATTGAAAAATAAGTTAGTCGATCCATTTGGCAACAAAAAGAGCGTTAATCGCTCTTTTTGTAATAATAAGTCTCTAGCAGAAGGTGCGGAGTTTCCGCATCCTCCTGCAGGACTTGACTTAAAACTGAGATATATGTTATAATAAATTTGTTGAAGAAACCGGTGGAAACATCGGCACTTTCAAAGCTCTTTGATGATTTCCCCGCTTGCTTCGGCAGTGGGGAGACATGAAAGAGTTTCCGCCTCGTTTGGGGCGGTTTTTTGATTACGGCTTTTCTGAAATCCACCCTGCTCATCTTAAGCGAAGTAGGATAAAATTTTTTTTCCTAAAGAAATCGCCATTCCGAGTATTTACGGAATGGCGAGTAGTGGTGCCCCAAAGGGCGAAGATTGTGACAGCGGATGTCGACAGCATAAATGCCAGCTTTTGCTGTGTTTTAAACAACACTTACTAAAACATTCCTGCAACTAACAACCGCTGTCTACTCATAGCATAAACCCAAACTTTTCTTTGTCAAGACCGAAAGCTATCGGTTGCTTTATCGGGCCTCGAAATGCTATAAGTAAATTGCTGCCTGACCGCGCGCCTTCGGGCTACAAAAATAAGCGGTATAACAACAGGCAGACGCAAGTTTCATGTTCGAAATTTGTTGACATGCGCTCGCATTAGACAGGACGAGCGCCGGAGGAACGACGAAACGACGATTGACTTAACTGGCCGGGAATGTGGATATTCCGTCTGATTCGCAATCTGGGATACCCAACGCTTCTCGGTCGCCGGTTTGCCGGCATGTTGCGCTTTTGACCACCAGAGGTCAGAACGGACCACCCACCGCGCCATACCTTCTTCAGGTACCCGTCGCGGTTTCCATTTGCCCCATCTTGTTTCCTAGGCTATAATCAACCTATGCAGGCAGTTTTGTTTGATAACAAATCCCAGATATTAGAAGGACTAAATGACAACCAAAAAGAAGCCGTCATTCATAAAGACGGACCGCTTTTAATAATTGCCGGCGCCGGCACAGGAAAGACAACAGTTATTACCAGACGGATTGCCTTTTTAATAGAACAAAAGATTGCCAAGCCTTCCGAAATTCTCGCCCTAACCTTTACTGAAAAGGCTGCCGCCGAAATGGAAGGAAGGGTTGATCAATTAGTACCTTACGGCTATACGGATATGTGGATCTCCACTTTTCACGCCTTCGGCGACCGGCTTCTCCGAGACTTTTCGCTAGATTTGGGTTTGCCCGCTAATTTCAAAGTTTTAACCGGTGTTGAACAAGCCATTTTTATGAGGCAAAATATCTATGCGTTTGATCTTAATTTTTTCCGACCGATCGCCAATCCGCTATCCCATATCACTGCTCTGCTCTCCCACTTTTCCCGGCTAAAAGATGAGCTGATTACCCCGGAACAATATTTGGAATTTGCAAATAAACAACTTGAAAAATGTCATTCCCGACCTGATCGGGAATCTAACAATATAGACCCTCAGATCAAGTCCGAGGATGACACAGTTTTGGAGTCGAAAAAAATTCTTGAGCTAGCTCACGCTTATGAACGCTACCAAGATCTGATGATTCAATCCGGCAATCTTGATTTTGGCGATCAGATTTTCTTAACTTATAAATTGCTAAAGGAAAATAAAAAAGTTCTCAAAGAATGTCAGGATAGGTTCAAATATATACTGGTCGATGAATACCAAGACACTAATTTTGCCCAAAATGAAGTCGTAAAACTTCTCGCCAGCGGCTCGAAGAATATTACGGTAGTAGGGGATGACGATCAATCAATTTATCGTTTTCGCGGCGCCTCAATCTCTAACATTTTGGATTTCAAAAAGACTTATTCCAATGCCAAGCAAGTTGTCCTAAATCAAAATTACCGATCGACACAGGAAATACTTGATTCTTCATACAAACTCATACAGCACAACAACCCTGACCGATTGGAAATCCAGAACAAAATTGACAAAAGGTTAATTTCCCCCAAACATGGGGCAAATCCCGAACTGATGTTTAGCGAAAATCTTTCCTGCGAAGCGGATCGAACAGTTGAGAAGATAAAGGAGCTAAAACTCTCAAAGAAATATAAATATAATGATTTTGCTTTGCTGATTAGAGCCAACAGTCAGGCCGAGCCTTTTATACAGTCGTTAAATGTTGCCGGCATCCCGTATATTTTCTCCGGCGCTTCCGGCCTTTTCGCTCAACCAGAAATAAAGATGCTCGTTGCTTTTCTTAAGTGCCTCGCCTACACGGATGATTCTTTGGCTTTTTACCAGCTTGCCACTAGCGAACTTTATGGCATCTCCCACGAAGCTCTCTCCGAATATTACACTCAGGCGAAACGTACAAATCGCCCTCTATTTTCCGTAATTGAAGAATTAGAAATTGGAAAATTGAATGATAATCGGAAATTGGAAATTGATACTTTAGTGAGCGATATTGTAAAATATCGCGAACGAAAAAATGATTCCACCGGTGAAGTTCTTTATGATTATTTAAAAGAAAAGGAATACTTAAAAAAATTAACTGAAAATCCTTCGACGGAAAATGAATTAAAAATTCATAATATTGCTAAATTCTTTGACCGGATTGCCCAGTTTAACCACTCCTCAGACGAAAGGGGAGTATTGCCTTTTCTGCAAAACCTTGAATTAATTTTGGAAGTTGGCGATGAAGTTATAACATCCGATATTGATCCCAATATTGATGCCGTCAACATTCTAACCGCCCACTCTTCAAAAGGACTCGAATATCCAATCGTTTTTATCTCAAATTGTGTTTCAGACCGTTTTCCGGGACGAAACAGGCGAGATGCATTACCGATTCCAGCCAGCCTGATCAAGGAAAGATTACCTGAGGGCGATTTTCATCTGCAAGAAGAGCGCCGGCTTTTCTATGTTGCCGCCACTCGAGCCAAAGAATATTTATATTTAACTGCCGCCGAAGATTATGGCGGCAAAAGAAGTAAGAAATTATCACAATTCGTAATGGAACTACTGGACGAGCCAAAGACAGACAAGCTTAAACACAAACTTTCTTCGATCGAAAAGATTGAACGATTTAAAAAAATTGAAATAAAGCCACAGAAACTGCCAAATAAATTCACTGCTGAAATTTTGAAACTTTCACGCCAACAGATCGATGATTACTACTCTTGCCCCAAAAAGTTTTACTTTGCCCATGTTGTCAAAATCCCATTGTTGGAAAACCAGTATCTGATGTATGGCACCGCTATCCACGCTGCTCTTGATCACTATTTCAACCGCAAGATAAGAGGGGATAAGCCGACTCTCGACCAGCTGATCGCTGATTACAACACTGCTTTCAAAAACGTCGGCTTCATCACCCGAGATCAGGAGGACCTTCGCCACAAACAGGGGATTTTAACCCTTTCTCGCTTTTACGACGAAGATCAGAAAAAACCGACAATGCCTTCGCAGGTGGAAGCTGCCTTTGAATTTTCTGAAAATAAAGTAAAAATAAATGGCCGCTATGACTTGGTTTGTCAACCTCCTTGTCATTCCGGACTTGATCCGGAATCTTGTCCCCCCGAAATCAAAGACTTCAAAACTTCTGATGTGAAAGAGCAAAAAGATGCCGATAGAAGAATCAAAGAATCAACCCAAATGATGATCTATGCTCTCGCTTGGTATGAAAAATATGGAGTGATACCCAAAACAACACTCGTTTTTATCGAATCAGGCCTTGCCGGTTCCAAAACATTTACCGAAGGTGAATTAGAGAAAACTAAAAAAATGATCTTTGAGGTCGCAGAGGGCATCAGAGCCCAAAAACTGGACGCAAAGCCAGATTTATTCCAATGCAAACAATGTCCCTACTCCGATATATGCCCTGAATCAAAGTTATAATGCAAAAAAAACTTGCCAATTTTGTCATCCTGAACTTGATTCAGGATCTAAGAAAACTAATGAACCAATATTATATTTACATTATGGCCAACAAAAAGGAGGGAGTTCTTTATATCGGTGTTACCAATGATTTAGTGAAGCGCACCATTCAGCATCAAGAACATCAAGTAAAGGGTTTTACCGATAGATATAATCTCTCCCGACTTGTATATTATGAAATAACCAACAATATCAATAGCGCTATCGAGCGAGAAAAACAATTGAAATCATGGCATCGCCAATGGAAAATTGATTTAATTGAGAAAATGAATCCCAACTGGAGTGATTTATATCGCCAAATAATTAAATAGATTCCAAATCAAGTTTGGAATGACAAAGGAAGCAAATGAATAGAGAAACAGCGTTAAAATTATTAGACGAAAAATTGACTAACAAAAACCTTGTCAAGCACTCGCTGGCGGTGGAGGCAGTTATGAGAGCGTTAGCAGGGCATTTTAGCGAAGATCCTGAGCTTTGGGGCATGGCCGGACTTTTGCATGACCTTGATTATGAGGTAACAAAAGACGATTGGACCAAGCACGGTTTAGTAGCAGAGGAGTGGCTTAAAGGTTATGATTTACCAAAAGAAATTTTTGAAATCGGTCAGGATCACAATGCCGAGGCGTGGGGAAGAGAGCCAAGATCAAAAGCAGGCTGGGCCATCTATGCCACCGATCCTATTACTGGCTTAATCACGGCAACAGCCCTGATGAACCCCGAGAAAAAGATTAGAAATGTGGAGGCAAAATCAGTTCTAAAGAAATTTAAGAATTTGAAATTTGCCGCCGGCGCGAATAGAGAACATATGAAAAAGTGTGAAGAAATAGGACTAACATTGGAAGAATTTTGCGATATCGCCCTGAAAGCAATGCAGGGAATTAATAAGGAGTTAGGATTGTAAAGGAGATTATGGAATTTAAGGTTTACAAGGAGACTAATAAAATTGCCAAGAGACTACTGGATTTCTATATAGATCAATATAGTACTGATCGGAATTTTTACAGAAAGGCGATCGAAAATTCCGGAATGGTGTGCGTGGCAGAAGAAAATGGTAATATTATCGGCGCTTGTCGGATTCTCACCGATTTTGCCAAACACGCCCATATAGTTGATTTCATTGTCGATCCCGCTTATCGGGGAAAGGGGATTGGCAAAGAGCTGATTGCCTTTGCCGGCAAAGAATGTGAAAAATTGGGCTGCTCATACATAGGTTTGACCTGCCGGCCCGAACTTGAAAAATTTTATGAAAAAGCCGGCTTCGGCCCGGAAGAAGGATTTCAATATATGAAATATCACGGGAGCAAAAATTCTAGCAATGAAAGCTGTAAAATCAAGTAAAACTCAATTTGCCTGTGTCGGACTATGGGCATAGGAATTGTCAATTTCAAAGCCAGCTTATATAATAAAGCCGTAAGTAAATAAGGAGGGGAATGAAAAAGAACTTTGCAAAAAGAACGGTTGGAACTGCCATAATTGGAATCTCAATCGTTTCAATTTTAGTACACCTTGCATCGGTAAAAGAAAATTCCGGTTACAATTTAATGTTTTGGGTATATATGATTGTAAGCGCGATAAATATTTTAGCCGGAACAATGCTGCTCTACAACAAAAAAGATGCGGCAAAAATTGCCATTTATATTATTGCGTTGACCTTTGTTTCAATCGAGGGGACATGGGCATTGATAAATAAAAGTTTTATCTTTGGCTATACTTTGATGTCGGCGGTTATACCCGCTATCCTCATCTATTTTCTTGTCCAAATCCAGAATAAAAAAATACGCTAGCGTAAAGATTAAACCCTTGTTTGGTTTTTGTTCGGAGTGTATAATAGAACTAATATTAAAATGGAAGGGTTATGGAAATTTTGTTAATTGCAATAGCGGTTTTTGTTGCAACATTGGCAGCTTTTTTTATTGCATCGGAGCTCGGAAAAAAGAAGAATCAAATTAATAATAATTCGCTTGAAGACAAAATTGCTCGTCTTTCCAGCGAGGCACTAGACAAAAACAGTGCAAGATTTTTACAACTTGCCAAAGAGGTTTTAAACACTGAAAAACGAGAAATAAAAACCGATCTTGACGGAAAGAAATCGGCAATTTCTGAGTTAATCCAAGAAATCAGATTGGATATTCGAAAAAACGAAGAACGGCTAAAACAAAGCGACGACGAACGCATAAAATCTTTTTCCGCCCTAGAAAACGAACTTAAATCTTATAAAGAAATTACCGGAGATCTTAAGACGAGCACTGAAAAACTAAAGGAATTACTCTCAAATAACCAGATGAGAGGTGCTTTTGGCGAGCAAGTAGCAGACAACCTTCTCAAAATGGCAGGATTTGTTGTCGGCCAAGATTACATCCGCAATGAAGCACAACAAACTCAAAATACTCGTCCTGACTTTACGATTTTTTTGCCGGATAAGACCAAAATAAACATTGATGTGAAGTTTCCCTATTCTTCCTTAGTCAGATATGCCGAAGCCGAGACAAAAACGGAAAAGGAAAATCACTTAAAAAAGTTTAGAACTGATGTAAAGGAAAAAATTAAGCAGGTTTGCACTCGCGATTATATCAATCCCGAAGAAAAAACTGTCGATTTTGTCATTTTGTTTATTCCGAATGAAATGATATTTTCGTTTATATACGACAAAATGAACGATGTATGGGAAGAAGCTATGAATAAAAAGGTGGTTTTGGCCGGTCCATTTAGCTTTACGGCAATTTTACGAATGGTTAAACAGGCTTATGCAAACTTCCGTTATCAAGAAAATTTACAGCATATTATCGGGCTTATTCAGAAGTTTGATGCAGAGTATCAAAAATTTTCCGAAGCAGTTGATACTCTCGGTAAAAGAATTGACTCGGCCAAGGATCAATTTGTCACTGTCAGCATGACCAGAAATCGACAATTAACTACAGTCGTTGATAAAATCAAAAACCAAAATATTATTGATGAACAATCAAAACTAATAGAGTAAGCAATGAATAAAAAAAGGTTTTTGTTATTGCAATTGGTAATACTGCCGCTTAGCGGTGCTTTCTTTTTATACCATGCTTTCCTTGCAAATCCGGCCAATAAAGTATCCGCCGATAATAATACTTTAACAGAGACAAATGCCCCGGTTCCGGTTGTACTAGAGCCCGAAAAAAAGAAAAAAAGTTCTCCATCAAATCATATTGAGTTGTCAAAATTGTCGGTTCCCATTTTTATGTATCACCACATTCAAGATACGGATTCAAAAACCAATCCAATAGAAAGAGGGCTTTCCGTTTCGCCTCAAAAATTTGCCAATCAGCTTGACTATATCCAATCAAAAGGATATCGTACTGTGACATTTAAAGAGCTGGAAAATGGTGCTACACCCGAGAAACCGGTAATTTTGACCTTCGATGACGGTTATCATAACTTTTATGAAAACGCTTTTCCTGAACTGAAGAAAAGAAATATGACCGGGGTTATTTTTATAATCAGTGGAAAAAATAGTAGTGAATATTTAACTGGCAACGAGATCAAAACCATTCAAAAATACGGCATAGAAATCGGTTCTCACACAATTAATCATTTTGACTTGACCAGCTTATCAAATGATACTGCTCGAAAAGAGATAGCAGAAAGCAAAAGCAGACTAGAAAAGGAATTTAATACCGACATTATCAGCTTTTGCTATCCGGCAGGGGAATATAACGATCAGATCGTAAAGCTTGCCAAATCAGCCGGCTATGATTTTGCCGTCACAACTAAATCCGGACAAGGAAAATTCTCTGATCCTTTTGAGCTAAAACGATATCGCATTACCGAAGAAACTTATATCAGCGCTTATATAAAATGAATAACGAATTAAAAATTTGCGCAGAAGACGCGGGGCAGCGCCTGGATACATATTTGGCGCAATCTTTTAAAGATTACTCTCGCAATTATTTTAGCAATCTCATAAAAACCGGAAACATACTTGTAAACCAAGAAATAGTGAAACCGAATTATCGCCTCAAAGAAAACGACGTTGTTTTGATTGATTGGAAAGAGAAATCTTCAATAACACTTAAACCAGAAAAAATCGATTTGGATATTTTATTTGAAAACAACGATGTAATAGTCATAAATAAACAGCCCGGTCTAGTCGTTCATCCGGCTTCCGGTTCAAAAGATGGTACATTAGTCAACGCGCTTTTGGCCTATTTTCCAAAGATAGAAGAGGCCGTCGTTAATGATTCGGAAATTGCCAGTATCCGTCCAGGGCTAGTCCACAGGCTAGATAAGGATACTTCGGGCGTTATGATAATTGCTAAAAACGCCCGAGCGATTCATTCCTTATCCAGACAGATTCAAAATAGAACAATAAAAAAGATTTACGTTGCCATTTGTAGCGGCTGGCCAAAAAAAGATGAAGGAAGACTTCAAAATTACCTTGGCAGAAGCCTTAAAAACCGCAAAATTATAGACGAAGTCGGGGAAGAAAAGGGGAGATTAGCAATTTCGGATTTCCGAGTTATCGATCATTATCTAACTAAAAATAAAGATAAAATATCTTTAATTGAATTTAATATCAAAACCGGAAGAACTCATCAGATCAGGGCACAGGCTAAACTTAATAATTTTCCCATAATCGGCGATATTGTTTATCAAAACAAAGAAAGCAAGAAATTATCTGCTATATTGGGCGCCAAAAGACAGCTCTTGCATTCAAGAGAATTATCCATTACGTTGCCGGGCGATAATGAAAAAAGTATATTTCTAGCACCAATTCCCAAAGATATCTCAGAAATATTAGGTTCTCTGGCCAAACAATAGTCATCTTTCATAAAAAATCATAAAAAAATTTGACGGACGATTTTTGATTATGATAAATTATGATCAAATTAATTTAGGAGTCTGATGGAAAGAGAAAGAATCACAATTTCGATTAAAAAAACAGTTCTCGATAAAGTCGATAATACGATAGACGGCACTAAAATAAGAAATCGTTCTCATGCGATCGAATCATTAATTTTAAAGGGATTGGGCAAAGAAGAAACAAGAAACGCCGTAGTTCTTTTGGGAGGAGATGACGCTTTGAAAGCGATCCCTGCGACCAAAGAAGTATTAAAACAGCTCAAAACCATCGGGTTTGCCCATGTAGACATTGCCGTTGGTTTTCTGGGAGATAAAGTTAAAAACAAACTCGGAAACGGGGAAGAATTTGGCCTCGAATTCAAATACAACGACAAGGCAGAAGGTTCCGGCGGCGCAATCTTATCCTTCAAGAAGAATCTTTCAAACACTTTTATTGTCGTAAATCAAAACCGTTTTACTGATATAAACTTAAAATCGTTGTTAAATTTTCATCAAAAACATAATTTTCCCGCCACCATCGTCACAGATAACCTGGATGATTTCCGCGGGATCTATATCCTTGACAGCGAAGTTTTAAAGATGATTCCCAAGGGATTTTCAATGTTGGAGGACGATCTGCTTCCCAAACTCATCAAAGAGGGGAAAGCCGCCGTTTGTCCTGTCATTTAGAGATATTAAATGTTGCAAAATTATAGATTGACTAAATTTCTCTGCTATAATAATATAAATAGCAGGAGCTAACATATGCGCACAAAATTATGGATACTGTTTGGATTCATCATTATAGTCATAACATTGGCTGTTTTTGTTGATCTGCCCGGCGGTCCTTTTTGGGGCGATAAAATAAAAGCTTCGCTCGGCCTTGATCTCGTCGGCGGCACAGAATTAACCTACAAAGCTGATCTCTCGGCCTCAACTGATAAGCTCAAAGATCTGAACAATTTAAAAAATGTTTTCGGCCAAAGAATAAATGAACTGGGCGTCTCAGAACCAAACATTCAAACAGTCGGTGGCGACCGCATTATTATCGAATTGCCGGGAATTAAAGATATAAACAGCGCAATCTCAAAAATTGGACAGACCTATGAACTTGAGTTCATGACTGTGGGCACCGCTAAAGACGGTGTTCAACTTCACGATTATTATGACCCCACTTATCTTTATCCTGGGTATTGGAAAAAAACTGATTTAACCGGCCGAAGCCTTGTCTCAGCTGAAGCTACTTTTAGCGGCAGCAGCCAAAATTCGATTGATTCTTCTCCGGTTGTTTCAATAAAATTTGATAATTCGGGCAAAGAAAAGTTCAAAAATCTTACTACCAGCAATTTGAATAAACAGATTGCGATTGTTTTGGATAAAAAGATTGTCTCGGCGCCAAATGTCAGTACGGCGATATCAAACGGCGAAGCAATTATTACCGGTTCAAAAGATATAAAAGAAGCCCAACAGTTGGCTAAACGGCTAAACGAAGGTATGCTTCCCGTTCCGGCCAAACTAATTGCCCAGCAAAACGTTGGCGCCACACTTGGACAAAATTCCTTAAAAGTCAGCATCATGGCAGGTTTGATCGGATTATTTTTGGTAGCAATTTTTATGTCTTCTTATTACAAATTTCCAGGTCTGGTCGCAATCATTGCCTTGCTTGTATATGCGCTGATCTCGTTGGCAATTTATAAAATAATTCCCATCACAATGACACTGGCTGGCATCGCCGGATTCATCCTTTCCGTCGGTATGGCGATAGACGCTAATGTATTGATTTTTGAAAGATTAAAAGAAGAGTTAAAATCCGGCAAAGATCTTCATCTTGCCATTTTGGACGGATTTAAACGATCTTGGAATTCAATCAGGGATTCGAATTTTTCGTCAATTATTACTTGTATCATTCTTTATTTCGTCACCGGGTCAGGGCCGGTTAGAGGTTTCGCCCTAACGCTTATGATCGGTATTGCCATCAGTCTGTTTACGGCAATCACACTTACACGAACTTTGCTTTTATTTATTGCTTCAGGCCCATTAAAGAGGTTTATCCATGTATAGAATAATTAAAAAAAGTTGGATTTGGTTTTCAATTTCAATCTTTTTGGGAGTTGTATCAATACTTGCAATAGCCATTTTCGGACTCAAATTCGGCATCGACTACAAGGGCGGTACTGTAATTGAATACCAAACTAAAGCAACAGACAAAGTAAATTTAGCCAAAGAAGTATTAGACAAAGACGGTTATACCGGATATCAAATAAAGGAAAGCGGAGCAGATAAAGCTATTATAAAGCTTAAAGACATTACGAGTGATGAACATACCGCTTTAGTGAAAGATCTCAAATCGAAGATGGGTGATTATACAGAAACTAGCTACGATACCGTTGGCCCAACGATTGGAAAAGATCTTACAACCAAGTCAATTTGGGCGGTCGTCATCGCTTCTTTGGGTATAATAATATTCATCGCATACGCTTTCCGCAAAGTCCCCAAACCGCTTTCTTCTTGGAAATTCGGGCTTTGCGCTGTCGTAGCTTTAATTCACGATTTGCTTATCACAATTGGCTTTGTCGCTATTATCGGACATTTCTTTATCTGGATGGAAGTAGATGCACTGTTTGTCACGGCGCTTTTAACCATTATGGGTTTTTCCGTTCATGATACAATCGTAGTCTACGATAGACTTCGAGAAAACTTTACCAAAAATCCTCATGAGGATCTTGAATTATCAGCCGAAGCAAGTATCAATCAAACTATTGTTCGATCGATAAATACCTCTATGACTACAATAATTGTTTTGCTCGCAATGCTGGTTTTCGGTAGCTCTTCAATAAGACATTTCATCCTGACACTTGTTTTCGGCATATTTATCGGAACTTATTCTTCGATATTTAACGCCACTCCGTTATTGGTGCTTTGGCAAAAGAAAAGCCTGAAATTGGCAAAATAAAACCTATTTGATCGGGGGAGGGGAGTGCGAACAAAAAATTTGAAAGTATATTTATTTAGTTATAAATTTATTTTCATTTATTAAGATTGATTGCAAAAGCTTAAAATAGATTTGGCAATAAAATTAATTTTTCTTAGTTTAATAATTTATTTATTATGTATCTAATCATTTTTGGAATCACTTTTGGTCTTGCAATCGGCGGTTTTTTGCAATTTAACATTCCGCCCGAATATTCCAGATATACCGCCGTCGCAATCGTCGGTATTATGGATTCGCTGTTTGGCGCAGTTCGAGCCTCAGCGGAAAAGAAATACGATACCGTCACCTTTTTAACCGGTTTGGGCTTTAATATGGTCGTCGCACTCTTAATTACCTTTTTTGGCGATAAACTAAACCTGGATCTGTATTTGGCAATTTTGGTTGCATTTATCATCAGAATCTTTGCAAACATCGGTCAGTTAAAAACAACAACTATCACCAATCTACAAAAAAAGATCTCGGATAAAAGTTAGATTATACCTGAACGAACTAACACTCATTTATCGTATAAAAATGCCTTAGAAACGGTTCTAGGGCTTTTTAAATACAGAAACGCCAATAAGACGAGACACAACCGAAGAACAGAACAAACAATAGTATAGTGCAGCGAAGCGACATGGGAGGATCAGTAACTTAAAATTATCTGCTGATTGGGCAAACGTCAAAGAGATGAAAAATATAGGAATTATTATTAGGAATTATTATAATGTCGCATAATGAAGGTTATACGACATTAGATCATTAGTCCAATCTGGCATTGTTAATCAAGCGCCAAGTTATGGAATAAATATTTTCCGGTAAAATAAAGAAAAAACTACCCTTTAATATCCGATCTATTTTCTTTTCTATCTTCTCTAAGATTTTCGTCCTTAATCAAGCGAATTCTTGATCACTTTGGATAATAGATAAAAGTGCAAATAACCGCCACTCCCCCGATTGACACTCCCCCATTCAATTCAAAAATTTATTCGGGAATTTTAAAGGCTTTTCCTTCCTCCAAATGTGTCGGATCATCCTTACTTACAGTAGATATTTTTACTTCCGTAGGCTCGTCCTCTCGATCTTGGTCCGCCACCTTTTTGCTAATATCGGCTGGTGCTGCCGCAGGCAAAACCGCCGGCAAATTTTGGGGTAAATTTTCAAGAGCCGTTTCCGGCTTTATCTCTGGTAAAATCGAAGTCGATTCTGCTTCGTTTATAGGTTTGCTTACCACAGGAAATTGCGGTTGTTTTGCATCAACTTGGTTTTCCGTATTTATAATCGGATCATTTTGAACAACTTCGGATTTAGGTTTTTTATCGTGTGTAAGAGATTTATCGTCTGCCACTTTTGCGGATAATTCGATTAATTTTTTACCCTTTTCGTCGATTATCGTATGGCTCTTCATCAACTTCTCTTCGTCAATCTCCTCGCCCAGATACCACTTAACACCGCCTCTGGCAGTTCTCTCCTTATAAAGCCGTCCGTTTAGAATGTTTTCGTATTTAATAACTTTAGGCTCGTTTGATCTGTTTGCTTCTTCCGTCTCCCCTGCTTCGCCGTCTGCATTTGATACTACCGGCTTGTCAATAACCGCTTCTTCTGATTTTACTTGATTTTGAAGCGCATTTTCCTGCTCTTCCTTTTTATGCTTTTCTTTAGTGTCGTCATCCGGATTTATCCACTGCACTGGAGTCGTTTTATAATCCTCCTCAGGCTCTTTTTCTTTATTGGGCAAAGGCTGGTCTTTATTTACGGGGATATTTTTCTTAACAAGCAAAGCTTCCAATCCACCTTGTTTAAAAGCTTCGGCTTCTGCCTTTAATTCCGCCTCCTCCTCTTTGCTCCTCTGATAAATCGAATCTTGAACAAAAGTACGGGTATTTGAATATCTTTCATGAGAATTTTTTATCACTGCGTCAATGTTTCCGGAAAGTTTCTGAACGGGCGGCAAAGTTCTTGCCGAAAAAGCGGGAGACGAAATTCCGTCGATCAAAAGCTTGATATAGATGTGAAATTTATCCAGATTAACGAGATCGTTTTCGTCAAAAACAGGCGCGTATTCTTTGACCAAACTGACGGCATCCGCACCGCCGACTCGATATGATATCAGGGTTCCGGCGTTGCCAAATACCGCCTCGCGAACCGAGTCTGGCAGCTGGGAAATATACTGGTGGGCCATCGTCAAAGCCAGATTGTATTTTCTCGCTTCCGACAATATTACCGCAAAAGAATCGGTCGCAAAGTTCTGAAACTCGTCGACATACATATAGCAATCGGGCCTGTTATCCACAGTTGTATCCGCGCGGCTCATTGCCGCCAATTGAACCTTGGTTACCATCATCGCGCCAAGCAAGGCAGAGTTGTCTTCACCAATTTTACCTCTGGACAAATTTACGACCATAATTTTCTGCTGGTCCATTATTTCCCGAATATTTATAGTCGATTGTGACTGTCCCACAATGTTTCGAATCGTCGAAGAAGATAAAAACTGGCCGACTTTATTTAAGATCGGCGAAACGGCTTCCGTCCTAAACTTGCTATCGAAAGAAGCAAATTCATTAAGCCAGAATTCTTTAATAATCGGATCTTTGACTTTTTCGACGACTTTTTCTCGAAAACGGTTGTTCGTCAGCATCCTTGGGATATCAAGCATCGTCGAGTCCGGAAAATCTAGTAGCGCTAAAACGGTATTTCGCAAAATATGTTCCAAGCGGGGACCCCACGAGTCGCCGAATATTTTTTTAAATATGCCGACGAAACCGGAAGCGACTATACTCTTAAAATCGTCGTCGACATGTTCAAGAAGATTAAACGCAACCGGATATTCCCGATCAGACGGATCAAACACAATGACATCGTTCACTCTGTTGTCCGGAATACAAGATAATACCTTGTCAGCCAGCTCGCCGTGTGGATCGACAACAATTACTCCCCTGCCCTCGCAAACATCATTGATTGCCATATTCTCAATTAAGGTCGATTTACCCGTGCCGGATTTACCAACTATATATATGTGCCGTCGCCTGTCATCTCTTTTGATTCCAAAAACACGGAAAACATTCCGAAAATTGGTTTCCCCAATAATTGTCAGATCTGTATCCGGCATATTGTCCTTAAGCGGAAGATTGGCAGGCGGCTCGCCTTTTTTTGAGCCGGACCAAACTATGTTTGGCGTCGCAACAGAAGCGTGGGGCAAATGATAAATTGACGCCAGCTCTGCAATGTTAAATATCTCGCCTTCGTCCTCAAAAGATCTGACAATGAAATCTTTCCATTGATTACGATCGTTAACCGTAATGTCCCGAACTCGAAAACCGTTTAAATTTGTTGTGTTAAACTGCTTGAAAGCCGCTGCCACATTTTGGCATTTAAGCCTAGCAGTGGTAGTGTCGCTCGCCAAAGACATTAGCCGGATTTTTGTTTCAAAACCAAGTTTGGTAATTTTTTGCTCGATACTTTTCAAAGCTTCCTCAACTGAGGCCGGCAGTTTAATTTCCTGAGTTTTTCCGCCAAGTTCGTCACCAGGTTTCACCGCCTGAATTAAAATAGCTTTTATGAAATTAAACAAACCTTTCAAAAACTTGCTCCCAAGACTTTTGCTGCCTACCTTTTTGCCGTTTCGAACCGCCGATACCATTGAATGGCCCTTTTCCTGCCACTCGTCGCCAATAGGCCTGATAATCATTTGAAACCATAGTTCTTCCCCTTCGTTTAACTTTGACATAACAGAGGTAATACCAGAGATTGGATCAACCTCAAAATCCGTAAATTGTTTTATCGGATAGACATCAGGCTTATTTAGTTTAAGCTCGCAGCTGGCAAAATTTTTAGATTTAATGTCCAATTCGGAAGCATAATCGTCGACTTCATTAATCTCAACTGTCGGATACTGAGCGTAAATCTGTCCTTCAACAAAGTCCTTAAGATGGACGGGAATATAGACATAAAATTGAATGAATTTGTCTTTGGAGACGATTTCAAAACTTATATGGTTTTGGTATCGAGCGCTTTCCGAGAAAATGCCATGAATTGCGGCAAACATTTGCTCTGCCGCCAGAGGCGCCTTGTCGTTATTTTTTGGTACGTCAATTCGCAAAATAGTATATTCCTGCGAATTTAACCATTCTGTTTTTTTGATTCGTCTATTAATATTAGAAATTGCCCAGATCAAATAGATCGGACCCAATATGAGAATAAAATAGATAAGATAAAGAATATAATTCATTTTCCTGCCACAAAACTAGCCGCAAGACGGTTTCCTTCTCCTACCTCAAGGCAATTCTGAAGGAATTAATAATTTAATTTGCGAAGTCAAGTACTTTGCAATTGAATTATACTATTATCGCAAAAATTATACCAGCCTTTTTCAAGTAAGGTCGGGGCCGATTAACTTAGAGTATATTTATCCTTAGCAAGCTTCTTAAAAACAGACTTGGTTTGAAGGTTGATCAAAATAGTATTTTTCTTTACCATTCTTTGCTTTAAAACATTTTTGACAATTTCGTCAACAGTTAGTCCGGCTTGATGATTTTCTAAAATATGAACAATAATGTCGGCCACCGTGCCGGAGCTATATCCCCAGCTTTTGAGAGCATATATGCCGCGTCCGATCAAAACAAAGCGACTGTCGGCAATCAATTCGTTATGGACTGTCGCTTTGACGACTTTTTTATTGTCAAATTTTTGTTCGGAAATCGATTTGGCAATGTCTTCGAAATGCAACGGTTTGCCAGCTTGTGAAAGAATATAATAAATTTTGTCACGAACATTCTTTGGATTGACCTCAGGCCAGGAAGCTAAGCCGATTTTCCCTATCTCAGTCTTAACTAATTTTTTGCTAATTTCCGGCAATTCCGACAGAAAAGCGATTTTATATTTACGATGATGAGGATGAGCGTCCACCAGCACATCGAGCGTCTCGGGGGCAGTTTTCTTCTCCAAATGAGAAACCCATTCGTCAATAACCTTGACCGCTTCATTTTTGGACAAAGAGGCCAAAATCCAACCGTTTTCAAGTTCCTGTGTTTTTTCTATTTTGATTATTTGAGGCATTATAACAAAGATAAGATGAAGTGCATTAAACTCATCTTTGTTATTCCAATGAACTTTTTCCAAAAATTTTTCTGCGATTTTTTCGTGGCTCGTTATGCCGCCGTATTTTTCAAAAGAGCGAATGATTTCGTCAATAAACGAATTATTTTCGCTAATTATAACTTTGGAGATCTTTTTAAGGGCTTCTTTTTCAATTTGGCGAATTCTTTCGCGAGAAAGCTTCAAATTTTTGCCAATGGCAGAAAGCGTCATATGCTCTTTGCCAATGCCAAAACGGCCGGATATCACTACATTTTCATTCGGTTTCAATTCCTTCATCGCCTCTCTTATTACCCCGTAGGGACTAAAATTTTTTACTGCCATTTTACTTGCCCTTAGATTTAATAATTCTTATTCGGTGGCTTCAACCAGATTTTCAACCGCCGCCCATTCGGAAACGGTTTTTTCTGGAACCAAGATTGTAAGCTTATCGCCCTCTTTAGCCTTAAAATATGTTACAGATGCCGGCAGAACCTGAAATTCCATCTCGTCAGTCTTAACGATAAATTTACCGCTGGAAGTCTTTTCCAGAATTCCAAGGATCTTTTTTCGTTTAACGGGACCGATTTGCTTATACAAAAAAGTGCCGTCCTCTAAAATTGTTAACTTTAAAATGTCGCCGCTAACAAGTTTGGATTTCGAAGCGTAATTGGCCGGAACGGGATAATATTTCTTATCCGGGCCGATCATATTCTCGCCGTTAAAGACGCCCTCGATGATCTTGCCGTCGCTTGCCAATAACTTTGTTTTTGCGCCAATTTCTGCGTCAAAAAGAACGCTTTTTGCTTGACGAATGCTCAATTCTGCTAAATCAAGCAATTGTTTAACTTTTTCAAGTTCTTTTTCGGCTGGCATATTTCTATAATTTAATGCTACCTGTTTATTATCTTACCACATAAAGACGCAATCGTCAATAAAAAGCCATCAAAAAAAGCAAGTCCAGTTCTAATTAATCAAACAGGCGCTTGCTTTTCTTGCGTACTTTTCCTTCAATTGCCTAGGGTGTCGGCCTGTCTGTGGTCCCTTGCAATCCCGGTAAATCTATTTTATCAACCTGCGATCGCTCCAAAATTTCGGCCTCAATCACTTCACGCGGTTTTCCATACTTTGTTCTTGACAATTCTTTTATTGCCGCACCGAGTTTGGGATCCCCTTCCGGATCGTCGGGCCAGATGCTTTGGCCGTTAAACGGCTTTGTTGGCGCGCCATCAATCAGCATTTTGATGTAAAAATTGTATTTATCGATCGTCGTTAAGTCCTCGGGCTTTAAAGGCTCAAACTCTTTGGCAAAAAATTCGGCATCGGCTGCACCCATTCGAAAGGCAATCAAAGTACCAGCGTTGCCGATCACCGCCGCTCGGATTTTTTCATCCAGCTGTTCGATATATTGGTTTGTGATATTTAAACCTAGCTTATATTTACGAGATTCTGACAAAATGGTAGCAAAAACATCGGTGATAAAGTTTTGAAACTCGTCAACATAAAGAAAAAACGGAATTCTCTGACTCTCGGGCATATCCTGACGCGAAAAGGCGCCCATTGCCACCTTCGAAACGACTATCATACCCAAAAGAAACGCGTTTATCTCCCCTATCATTCCTTTGGATAAATTGCAGATCAATATTTTTTTATTGTCCATCACGTCTCGAAAGTCAAACGACGATTTTGTTTGTCCGATAATATTTCTCATCATATCATTTGTCATAAAACGGCCGAATTTGGATGTGAAGTAGTTTAGCATCTCCGACTTATGGAAATCGGCGGTTTTTGCCATTTGCTTTTCCCAAAATGACTTAACAACCGGATCCTTTACATATTTGACACGGCTTTTTTCAAACTCAGGATCGGTAAATAATCGCGGAATATCGATAATCGTTCCGCCCTCAGGATGTGACATTAAAGTTAAAGATGCGTTTCTCATCCAGTGTTCAAATTGCGGTCCGACAATACCTGTTTGGTTCGGGTCGAATAATTTATAGAAAATTTGGATTGCTTCTTGAACAAGAAAATCTCGCTGATCCTGAGTCTTCCATTCGAGCATATTCAGCCCAAAAGGCCTCTCTCGATCTGCCGGATTGAAATAAATAACGTCATCGGCCCTTTCTTTTGGAATATGGTTCAAAATCCATTCGGCTGCATCACCGTTCGGATCCAGATAGCAGACGCCGTTCCCCTCTTCAATATCCTGTCTAATCATATTTTGGAACATTACAGTTTTACCAACACCGGTTTTACCAATCTGATAGACATGACGAAGCCTGTCAGCCGGTTTGATCCGTATTAGTTTCTCCTGCCCCCGAAAAACCGCCTTTCCCAAAATTGTTCCCTCTTTGGGTATGTTGGCTGGCGGCGGCTCTTTTCTTGCGAGCAACCACACGATGTTGGGAGTATCAACATACCTATTGGGAAAGTGAAAAATCGACGCAAGCTCTTCGGTGTTTAAAATCAGCCGCGGTCCCCTGCCAAAAAAACGAAAGATATAGTTGGCGATTTCCTCCGATTGCTTTCTAACATTCTTGATAATCAAGCCGTTCGCATCTGGGGCGTTAAACTGATTAAAAGAGCCGGCAATATGATTGGAAATTTGCTTCGCTTCTTCCTTGGTTTTGCTAACGGCAATCACTCTGATTTGACATTCGAAACCGAGTTTGGCCGCTTTTTCGCCAAGAAGTTTAACCTGCGATTCCTGCATCGGCGTTATTTTCATCGGATTTTTAGGATCGTAAAACTCAGTGTGGGCTTCCTCATTTTTCCCGGTCGCTGAGCTGGCCGCCGTTCCCAAAAAATTAAACAATGTTTCGCTTCCTCGTACCATTGCCGACGAAGAATATGAGATCCGCGATTTGCCATGCTGAATGTTAAATGCCGCTCTTTCAACCGGTAGTCTCCACATTCCCGAAGTCGGACGCATTATTATCTGAACGGCCGCCGTCTGATCTTCCGTTAACTTAGAAAAAGCGTTTGTAAGAGCATTTAGAGGATCTTCCTCCAAATTTTTATATGTTTTTATCGGAAACAGATATCTTTTAATAAATTTAAGATCTAATATATTTACGGCCAATTCTTTATTGGGAAAAATGGAAAATTCCTTGTCCTCTGTTATCTCGGCATAAGGGTATTGGGCGTGCAAACTTTTTAAGACCGTTTCGGAGATACTCTTTGGGCAACCGACGAAGAAACTAACAATTCCGTCTTTGGCAATAATCTCAAGCGATAGATGAATCTGTCCGGTAATCTTCCTCCAGATTGAGTTTTCGAAAAGCGCATTAAGATTTGCATAAAACGGTTCGATTACCGCCAGCATTTCCTGAAAATTTTTACGCTGATCGTCTTCTTCGGCGTGCCTGTCCTTGGGAACCAAAACTTTGTACATAACCCAACCTTTAGTCAGACTAGCCTGAATCCGAGCCAATACATATTTCCTAATCCATTGAAATACGAAATATCCAAGAATGACGGCTAAGAGACCGATCGCTATCCAAAAATACCACGGTATTCCATCGTATATCGCGGCCTCTGAGTGCATACTGCTATAGTAATTCCCTCCTGAATTCATATTTTGTTTTTATATTAGTTTTTAAATAACTTCATCATTGTTGTCGACATCCACTTCGCCGCCCGGCTTCAAACCGGAAAAATCATTTGACGACCTGCCTTTATTCGCGTGGGACCATCCTCCCAATATCCTCCTAAACCAGCTTTCTTTTTTGCCGCCGCCTGTTTCTGCCGCCGGTAATTCCGGCTTTGTCGCTTCAGAGGCTTCAGCTTCACTTACGCGATCCGCGGTCTGGTCAGGCAATTGACCAAAATCAACTTCTTCACTTGAATTAGGTTCTGTTGTTTCATCCGCGCCACTTTCCCCTTCCGGTCTAGAAATCTCAGGAATTGCCTCCTCTTTCGGTGCTGTTTCTCCGTCTTCTTTGGGTTCTGAAATTATATCTGGGACATCGGGCTCTTCCTTACTTGAAGTTTCGGAATGATCAAATTCGAATGGCTTTATCTTACCGGCATCGCTAGCCATAAACTCGTCTATCAGGCGGCCGGTATCTTCTCCTGACGATGCAGAAGGATTGGATGCTTTTGGTTTTTCCTTGTCGGCGTCGCTTGCGGTTAACGAGTCTAGAAGGCTAAAAGGATAAGCATTCTCTGCGACATTATTGGTAGGTCTTACTTCTGAATCAGCCTGCGCTGATTCTTCCGTTTCTTCAGGAGCCTGTTCTTCCGCCTCCGGCTCTTCATCTTCACTCTGTTTTGCAGACACTTCCGGAAAAGCGACTTTCCGAGTTGGATTAAGTCGATTTACCAAACCGGCAACCGTTTCTCTCACTTTTTCTTTTCTATCTTCACTCTGTTTTTTCTTATAAGATTTAAGCAAATCAACTTTGAGCGGCACTACTCTCCTCGTTCGCGAAAAATTCAAATCGTCTTTATTCTCTTCATCTTCATCAACTGATGGCGACGACAGCGGTTCAGAATCGGGTTCTTCTGACGGTTGTTCTTGAGCTGTCGATGACGGCAGATCCAAATCGGGTCCTTCTGATGGTTTTTGAGTCAATTCTAGCTCTACCGACGGCATTTTATCGGGAACAGGCTCCTCCGTCACGGAATCAACCGTTAAGTCGTTGTCGATATATCCGACATTCAGTGGGCCTTGTTCTCTTTCTTTCTCCTGATTTGATCTTGCTGCCCGATCTGCCTGAAGCCTTCTTGAGCCCTCAAAAATCGGCGCCAAGGGAGTTGTATCCGGCATTTCCTGATCGAAAGCATGCTCATCCCCTTCCGACGGTCGCATAAATTTCCTGCCTTTGATCTTTTCCATATATTCTGTATGGCCGCGTAAATCATGGTGAATTTCGCTCAATTCTTCGCTCAGCTCAGGATCTTTTATCCGTCCCATAACAGCAAAGGCATCTTCCTGATATTTTGGGTGCATTCCCTTGAAAGCAGAAACAATTTTTTCTCGTAATTCCGATATTTCCTCCGGAGATTTCCTACCACTCCTCCGTGAAGCCAAATCTCCGCCAAGATCAACTTCATGGAAAGAGGCGTTATATTCGGTAATATCCCGAAAATCGGGATACCGTCCTTCACGGACAGCTTTTATCCTTTCTATTTCTTCTATTGGAATAAAGCCTCTTTGTTCTACCGGCTGTTCTTTTTCTCGCGATTGGTTAGCCATTTTGCCTCCGGAAATTTTCTTCTTGTTTAAACATTTCCTTCATACCGGCAACGCTGGTCGTTAGCGGAATATTTCTGCCGGTTTCTGGAATACTCAAGACTAATTGTTTTTCATCGGTTAATGTGTCTTCGGCCGAAGGGGCCGGATTGATTTCAGCCACTCTTGCGTCAAACGATACTCCATCCTGGCTTATCTGATATGGCTGTCTTTGTTCCTCCCTGTCGATAACGATGTCCAAATGTCCTTCAGGATAACTGAATCGATATCCGCCGTCTATTGCTTCCAACCCTTCACGATTTCGTTCGTCATCAAACGGCCGTTGTCCCTCCGGAAGATCTTCGCTACCGTATTTTTCTACTGCCCAATCTCTGATTGGTAAATTTCTGGCTCCTTCCGGCGATGTGATCGTAAAGTATCGGAGCAAATCGCCAAACTTTATGTCGTAGCTTTCATTGCCGTTGCCTCGAATCTTTATAACTGCATTAATGTCGTTAGATATGTTTGAAATAGGGCCAACTTCGGCAGTTTCAATATCGCTTAAATGCTGCGGCACCCTACCGTCGCCTAGCAAGATATTATTTAATTTCCACTTTGTCGTTCCCTGAAAAACTCCTTCTATTTCGCTCTTTGTTTCGTTCCATCTTTTACTCGCCGCTTCGGTGCCTTCAACGTAAAATCCGTTTTTCTCGGCTCTACTCATCATCTCTTCGCCATTGATTGTTTGGACTGATTCAGGATCGTTTGGTTGCACAATCATATAGCTGTTTCCGATGCGACCCTCAACTCTCCACATATTTAGTTCATCGTCCTGAAACATCACTCGGCATTTTGGCTGTGGGCCTAATGTATAGCCGTTGATAAATTGATTCATTTTTTCTAAGGTGGGATTGGCAATCCTGTCATAGGAATTTCGATATTCGTCCGGCAAAGCCTCGCCTCTCGGTTCAAACACCTTAGTCATCACAATCATTGCCTTGCCGTCAACAATATCGTCAGATCTTGGATCGGCTTCGACCGTTATTGTGTATTCGCCATTTGGTTTATAACCATTCGAGAAGTCAATAGGATTGTGAAAACCGTCGGAAAACACTACCGGATAAAGTTTTCGGAGCTCTCCTAAAAGGAAGTTGAAACGCTGGTTTTCAGAGGAAACATCTTGGGGATCCTCGCCAAATTTAATTTTTACATTTCCCATTCCGGAAAGCTTTTGTAATATGGTATTGGCTTCAGCTTTTTTTCTCTTTTCCGCTTCCGCCGCATCAGGTTCTCCATCTTTTTTGGGTTCTGAAATTATATCTGGAACGTCAGCCTCAGTTCCTCCTGCAGGAGGTAGCGGCTCGCCCGTTGGAGTCTCATGTTCCGAAGGTACGGTTGCTACCCGTGGACTTTCCTCCTCGCCTACCCCATCCTCATCTTCAGGCAATCCAAAATGTTGTGATGGCAAATTAGATCCGGCATCCACTAAATCAAAATTAACTTTCTCGCCTTTCATTGCTCGCAAAAGCTCGCTCTTGGTTGTTTTTACAACAATACCATTTGGAAAATTGCGGGCGTAAGAATCAAGCGGTTCAGGATTCTTCCCGCCTCGGAGACTAGTTATATAACATACGACATTATCGCCGTTTATCTCAGATACTTCAAAAGTAAGGCCGTCTTCAAGTGTGTCCTGATAGTCATTAAAAATGATTTTTACATCCGGAGAATCAATTTCTGAAAGAATATCCCCCGCTTTTAGGTTATCAATTTTCTCCTGAAGTTTTTCGGGGTAAGCTTCGTTTTCTGAAACAATAGGTAAATCAACAGGATCGCCAGCCAATACCTTAGCCATATCTTCTCTAGTTACTTTGACCTTCCCGTTCAAGATTTTTTTTCTTACCTTTTCGGAAGATGGTGCAGCGTATTGTTTGTTTGGGTCAGCATTGATCAAAAGTATATCGCAATAGCAAGTTTTTTCTGGAGTGATTTTATCTACCCTTAAGTTAAGACCGCCATCAAATGTTTCACGAAAATCGTCAACTACCATAGCAACATTTTTCGAATCGGGATTTACAACATCGCCCTCTTTAAGATCGTCTATTTCCTTTTCAATCTCTTCCGATGTCGGCGTCTTGGCAGCTTCCGCTTTTCCTTTTATTGTTATTACTGTTTTACCATCTGCTTCTGATATTTCAGGTGTCGGATCGATCGTTAACGTATATTCAGTACTGGTTGCCAAGGCTTTTAGACCCTCAATGTCCTCTTCAAGGGAAAAGCCGTATTGATTGGCTTTACCAATAGCTTCATCGTATAGATTCATCCATTTATCAACTTTGGCATACTCGTCAATCAATGAGTCATTCGTATCCCCTTCTTCCCTTCTTGCTTTCATCGGTCCGACTGCAGCCAACCGATTAACTAAGGTTCGGATTTCCTGAAGTTTTGCTTCCTTTTCGGTAATAACCGGCACTTCCGGTTCTGCCGGTGGCGTCGGTCCAGTCGGTGTCGGCGGTGTTTCGGCTGGCGGAGTCGGCGGTGTCTTTCCCCCGTCTTCTGTTCCGGCAGCAACTTCTCCTTCATTAGGAGGGGTTGGCGGCGTTACCGGAGCAGGCTCCGTTGCCAATCTGGCATGAATTTTAATGTTTATTTTTGGTATACCGTCAGTACGCTTACTTATCGGGATATCAGGATCAACAGACATTATAATGTCTTCCCCGATTGGCTGCGCTTTAACCTCGCTCCAGTCAAGATGCCGATAATAGTCGTTGTCACGGCAGACATCGTTAAGGTGGTCCACACTGCTCCACCATCTCTTTGGCGCCGTTGTTATATCCTCGTCTTTTCGCTTTGCCTTGACCTCGCCTTGACCAACCAATTCCTTGGCTGCAGCTAGTACGGCTTCACTTTTTTCTTTTTCTAGATCAGGGATAGTTTTCTCGGCCTTTACTATCCAAAAAGCAAAAGGTCCGTTAATTTCTGAAAGTTTTTTCGTAATGTTTTCTTTGGCAACAGACGGCTTTCCTTCAGTGTCCAAAGTCACCGGACACAACTCGACATTTGGATCCGATTTAGATTTATCCACCAAAACGGCCTGCCATAAAGCCCCCTCTTTATCAATAACATAAACAGGGTTTGTATCAACATCGTTATTGTTTACGGCATCAGAGAATTCTTTCACTGACGACCCTAATTGCTCTGCCTTCTTATCAATCAAAAATTTGCCATAAGAGTCGGAATCTGGAATTACCCCCTTCTCTGTCGAAGCTTCTTTGGTAGTTTCTGTCTCTGATTCTTTTGGCGCATACCAGTCGACACCAAAATTTCCTTCCCAACCCTTCTCCGTTAGATCGTCATAATTAAAGAATCCACCCTCGCCATCAGGATTTTCCGGATCAAATACGCTAAATTGCTGATCTCTCGCCGATCCCGGTTCGACATAAAGTTTCAAGCCGTTGCTTAGCCGGATAACAACCGGTTTGTCTCTTTCCGCTTTGTTTGCAGCGGCAATAAAATCTTCCTTGCTAAACGGATCTTCGCCAGTCTCATTGAAAGTGCCTGCCTGCTTATATCCCCCTTGCTCGATTTCCTGGTCAGCAACCGGCGCTAGATCATATTCAAAAACAATAGATATTCGGTCTCCTTCTTTTGTGAACTGAACATTGGACATTCTAAAATCAGTTTCACCATCAAAAGGGCAGTGGTCATATTCCGGACCTTCTTCATAAACATCAATTCCCTGTTCTTCAAGCTTATACAGGAAATCGTAATATTGGCCTACTTCATAATCGGCTCTTTGATCCCCGTTTTCGGAAAGAATTTTACCGCGAAGCCCTCTTTTTGACAAAGCTTCTTCAACCAATGCTTTTTCGTTTGGTTCCAACCCGTCAAGCTCCCTTTGTTCTTCTTCCGTTATAACACTCTCTTCTTCATCATCAGTATCTTCCAATTGTTCCGGTTCGCGAACTCGATGAAAATGTTCGATAAATTCTTCGTGAGATATTGGATAAGTCAAAAGCTCGCCATCATTTGTATAGGGCTCGCCATTTTCCTGCAAAATTTCAACTTCGACAGCTCCACTCTCATCAACATTAGCCACCCTTACTTCATTACCGGGATGGATTTCCGGTGCGTTTTCACCTTCCCCAAGCCGATAATCCTGATCCGGCGTGTAGACACTGCCAACTTCTATTGTTTCCGCCTCGCCGGATTCGCCCGTTTCTCCTTCCGACACGGGCCTTCGTGCCTGATCCGGCGCTTCCGGCGTAGCAGACGCAGCCAGAGATTCTTTAAGTTTTTTATCTCTTCCGACACTCTCGGTTTCCACCAAATTTTTATTTCTCGGCCCTCTCAAAAGATCAATAACAGAAGCGGCGACCGCAGTGCCGCCAACAATCTCAGCAGACATTACTTGGACAGCATGAGAGACTTTTGTCGCAAATTCTCGCAAGAACTCTTGGCTGGGATTGATTATTTCATGCATGCCCTTAGCAATTAACTCGGAATTGAAAAATTTATCAGCGGTTAACCAATGCGGAACATTAGGATTTTGGAAAGCTTGCCCGATCTCCCGGAGTTCTGAGCCGTTGGCTCCGCCATGATAGTCCATTACGAGCCTTCCGCCTTCTGTATGAACATTGTGACCGAGCTCCTGCATACGCTGGAGTGTTGCGCTTCCATATTGATCAGACAAGACGCCAATGCCGCCCTGATGCATGTTAACACCTTGCTCCATTGCCCTTTCGGTCAGTTTTTGTTTGACGGCTTTTACAAGCTCGACGACTCCCCCGCCCGCCAAAACAGCACCGACAAGAGAGCTTGCAAATTCCAGCGCCTTCCAGCCAAATTCGCCTTTATTATATTTCTTTGTTTTTTCCGCGATAGCTTTGTTTTCTTCACTTTTCGGATCGGCCAGCTTACTGGCAAATTCAAGATATTTTAATCGCAATTCGTCGGCGGTATATTCAGTTCCTTCAAACTCCAGTTTTTCGCCTTCTTCCATTTGCGTTGCCTGTACGGCTGCGAGAGCCAAATCGCCTAATCTTGTCAATCTTGTATGCTCAATGTCCTCGAGTTCCTGCCGCAATTCTTCCTGTGGATTTTCCTTGCCAAAACGCTCACCGATTTTATCAGCCAAACCGCGAACTCCTCTAACAACCTGTTTTCCAATTTCCGAGCCGACACCGCCAGCCATACCGGCAATTGCGCCAAAAGGTCCGCCAAGCAAACCGCCGATTGCTGCGCCCGTAACAACTTTTTGAGCGGTGCTTTTGACCGCGTCCATTACTTGTTCTCCCGCGCCCTTTTTGCGAAACTTATTCATACTCTCGAGCCGGCCGGATTCCGCCAATTGGGCAACTTTTCGAATATTGGCATCAAGTCGTTTTATTTTCTTTTCTCGTTCTTTCGCTTCTTTAGCTTCCCTGCGTTCGTTTCGCCTCGCCACGCGAGAATCATCCTCGACTCGTTCTGTCCCCAAAGGATCGGTCGGAGCCGCAGGCGCTTGGGCTGGTTGTGCTGGCGCTTCTTGAGGTTGAGCCTCGGGAGCTGGCGCTGCTGGATCCGGCGCTGCAGGCGCGGGACTTGCAACCGGAGCTTCGTTAACCGGCGCTGCCGGCGGAGTATTTTCGGCCGGAAGTGGAGTTGCGCCTTCATCTACGGGATCTTGCTCGGCAACAGAACCGGCCTTTTGCTCAGCAAAAGAGTCCGGAGCGTCTTCGGCCGGATCTTCAATCCCAACAGAGCTTGTATCGCCGCCGCCAGTTTCATAACCCTCGTCCAATGATGAAGAATCAATATCTTCTGGTCTTAAACTAGATTCACCTCCTCGCATCTTTCCCTCCTTTAAGCCGCTTTAACTTGCATATCGATACCGGCATCTAGCAAGTCGGCCACCGTCTTCATCTGAGCTTTATATATCAACGCCTCTTCGGCTAATAATTCTTCAAGATTAATACCATGTTTTAAAAGAAATTCTTTTATTTCTTTTTCGTCTCGGTCCTTTTTTTCGAACTCCTCTATCGCCCCCTTTTCTAGTAGCATATCGGTAATACGAGAAAAAGTCCGGTTATTAACCGTTTCAATCGCCAATTTCCGGTATTCTTCCTGTTTTTCTTTTGGCAGATCACTTAGACCCAAAACATCGATGATATCATTTTTGATAACATCACCAATAACGGAGTTCGCCCTCTTTTGATTTGACATAATCCCTCCAACTATAATGTTATTATCCTGAAATTCCCAAATTTGATTTGGAATTTAATTGATACAGGATCTTTTAAAATTATTATATATTTATTTAAATAATAAGGCAATTAAAATAAATTGGCAATAAGATTGGTGCCTTTTTTATTAAAAAATGCCCCGCTGTCTTAAAAAGTCGCTTACCCGTAGAGCAACTGAAAGAAATTCGACTTTTTATGAAAAGGGGCGACCCCTGTACCGTGTAGTGGATTGGAGTTTTTAGAGGATAGTGGGGACGACACCTGCCTCGCCGGCAAGGCGGGTCGGAATGAGTCCCCCTGTCCTCTAAAGAAAATAAAATATATAAAAAAAAGAACTCTTTTAAAAGTTCTTTACCTTTTATAAATTGCGAGACCCCCACCCTTCTAGAGGATGGGGGCTCACAGCTCTCCCCTCGCATTAAATTGCCGTTTGGATCGCCGTCAGCACGTTGGCGACCACATTGTCCCAGACCATATCCGTGGCCGGATCGTCCGGGGCAGTGGCAACCGTCGTCTCGAGCAGCTGACGGACTTTGCTCGCAGCGTCGGCGTTCACGGGGCCCTCGCAGAGGAGGGTTTGTGCATTCGACAAGGCCTGAAACTTGGTCTGTTCGTCGACCTTGTCGTTGCACGCCAAGGCGCAGTACCAGGCGCAGACGATTCCGCGCATGAACTGGTCCTCGGCATACATCGCCCAGATTTCGTCCTGCGAGAGGACAATCTGGGCCGCCTGCAGCTCTTCTGCCGTGCTGGCGGTTGAGATAATGTCAACGAGCGGCATCATCGTGCCGCCGCCGGTGATCTTCTTGACCACCTTGCTAACGGCTTCCCGCCGATCCTTCACCTTGGTGGCATGCGCCACCTCGAGAAGGAAGTTGTTTAACTCGCCAGCCTGAAAGGCGGGCGGCAGATCCGGCAAACGCGGACCCTTCTGCTCTGCCATAGTCATGCCTCCTTAATTCAGAATGTCATTCAAAATCCATGTGCAGATTTCCACTTCCGAAACAGTTGTCTCGGAAGCGGCATATTTACACATTCCCCCATTCCTAGGGGGAAACCCGCGGCCGGCGGCGAAGCCGCTGGGGC